>Ga0302182_10000552_pt1 | contig 22981 bp, 18 predicted proteins | sample I_Palsa_N3_1_FD_198781 | JGI IMG/M metagenome (GOLD analysis project Ga0302182, IMG submission 198781) | Peat permafrost microbial communities from Stordalen Mire near Abisko, Sweden - I_Palsa_N3_1 | ecosystem: Environmental > Terrestrial > Soil > Palsa > Peat permafrost | place: Sweden...
GGTCAGTTCTTCAATCGACTGATAGATACCGTCAAGTTCGGCCTGCAATGCCGGGGTGATGTCTTCTTCCTGCGCATTGTGCAACAGGCTCATGGCGGCGGCGGACAAATGCGGCGGCGGCGTTGTCCCCAGATCGCGGTAAGTGACCACGGCCTCAGGATGGCGGGCGCAAAGCTCAGCAACAATCGTCGCCGAAAGCTCGCGGGAGACCGAACCGGTCATGAACGGGCTGGAATCGATATGTAAAATTTTCATTATGTGTCCTGTATTCATCTCTTTATTTCGAATAAATACAGGGTAATCGTCGTTGTAACGTTTTAAAATGTCTACTATTACAACGCATCGTTGCAGATTTACAACGACATATCAGGACATCCGACATGCAAGACAATCTCAATGACATGGCGCTGTTTGCCGCTGTTGTTCACCATCAGGGTTTTACCGCCGCTGGCCGCGTGCTTGGGGTGTCCAAATCTGTTCTCAGCCGTCGGGTTGAAGCTCTGGAGGCTCGCCTCGGCGTACGTTTATTACAGCGGACCTCGAGACATTTCTCCGTCACCAGCATCGGCGAGCGTTATGCTGCAGAGTGTCAGAAATTGCTGGAACAGGCGCAGTCCGCGCAGCGGGTTATCGATGATTTACAGCAATCTCCCCGTGGGCTGTTGCGGGTCTCGGCACCCGTGATGATGGCCGAAACCGTGATTGCTCCCCTGTTAACGACCTTTCTGACGCTTTACCCTGAGATCAAGCTCGAGCTGCTGGCAATCAACCGGTCAGTCGATTTGCTGGAAGAAAATTTCGACGTGATGATTCGTTCGCACAACGAACCGCTGGAGGACTCCGGGCTGCACCGCAAACCACTCGGCACCCTGCGCTATGTTCTGATCGCCAGTCCGGCATTTATTGCCACATTGCCTGCGCCGCCGTCGGTAGACCAACTCAGTGCACTGCCGACGCTGGTGCGCAAAACGCCGTGGGCAGGAGAGCAATGGGAGCTGGCACATCCGAGTGAAGGCAGCCGCAAGATATCGCTGACCCCGCGGATGGTGAGTAATAATTTGCTGGTGTTGTGCCAGGCCGCGACCGATGGACTCGGTATTGCACTGTTACCGGAAATCGCCTGCGCTCAGGGGATCGCGGCCGGGAAACTACAACATCTGCTGCCTGAGTGGCATACGCCTCCGTCGTCTATTTCGGCATTGTATGCCAGTCATAAAGGGCAATCTCCGGCGTTACGGGTGTTTCTGGAATTTCTCAGTGAAACGCTCAATAACGACCGGTAACGTCCCTATTCTGGCTTTTTCAAATAGGCTTTGAATTGCGGTGTCATATGGACTTCGAAACCATGGTCTTTTTTGGTGATCAGATAGACCGCCAGGTGCTCCTTCTCAGCCAGGGCCATGGCTTTTTGGGTACCCAGTACCATCAGGCCCGTATCCCAGCCGTCGGCTTCCAACGCGGTGGGGGCAATGACGGTGGCAGAGACCAGCTTGTGAGTAATAGGATGGCCGGTTGACGGGTCGATAATATGTGACAGGCGTTTACCATCGAGTTCGTAATAGTTGCGGTAACTGCCCGATGTACTGATCCCCATACCCTGCAAATCAACAATGGCCTGCACGGCTGTCTCTTTGTCGGTTGGTTTCTGAATGGCAACCTGCCATGGGTTGCCTTTGGCGTTATACCCCCGTGAGACTACCGCCCCCCCGACCGATACCAGATAATTACTGATGCCGTTGCCTTCAATCAGGCGCGCCAGGTGGTCCGTGGCATACCCTTCGCCGACCGTCGAGAGATCCACATACATATTCGGCACGTCTTTTTGCAGATATTGGCCATCCTCTTGCTGAATCACTTTCAGATGCTGCAAGCCCGTTTCCTCACGCGCTGCTTCAATTTGCGCGTCGGTCGGCGTTTTTGTCGGCTGCTTCTGCGGACCAAAACCCCACAGATTGACCAGCGGTCCTACCGTGATATCCATTGCTCCGGCAGTTTTCTGTCCGATACGCAATGAGGTAACGATGGCATCGGCCATACCTGCGCTGATCGGCTGCGGGAGATTGCCCTGATATTGGTTAAAGCGTGACAGGACAGAGTTGTCTTTGTAAGTCGAAAGTTCATGATCATCTTCAACCAGTTGCGCTTCAATTTGCTGGCGCAGGGCTGCTTCACGGCTGTTATCGACACCGGCCAGACTGACCCGGTAGAAGGTACCCATGGTTTTGCCTTCAATGACCAGCGTATTCTGGGATTTTTCCGTGACGTTGTCACAAGAAGTCAGCAGACTGAAACCCATAATAACGCAGGCCATACGGGCCGCCGGGTGCAAAGAGAAATGTTGTAAATCAGGCATAAATGACTCGCTTAAGAAAACTGGCCGCGTATCTGCAAGGCGGTAAAAAAGTGTTTGAACAGTAATGGAAGTAACCTAAACCGCAAACCAACCGCGCAGTTTGACCGGCATTATCTTCGTATTACCGCACTATTTTACCTGAAAAACATCTGCCGGGCAGATGAAGCCGCAGGCCAGTAACCGCAGTCAATCACCGCATATCAGGATGCTGAAACCATTCGTCTGCTACTTCCAACTCTCTGCCCGCCGCCGGTAAATCTGATTTTTCCGTATATACTGATTCATCAGAACAGGAAATAATCCTCAGTGGTTATATTAGGTTCCTTAATAGAATTGAGGAGAAATAATGCCGTACCTTGATGATCCCCTGATTGTTTTTACTGACCTCGACGGTTCATTACTTGATCACCATGACTACACTTGGGCACCTGCGCAAGGCTGGCTTGACCGCCTGGTCGGACAGGATATTCCGGTGATCATCACCACCAGTAAAACGTCAGCGGAAGTCGCGGCGTTGCAGCGCTCCCTCAAGCTTACCCATCTGCCATTTATTGCTGAAAACGGTGCGCTGATCCATCTCCCTAATGAGGAGCGCGCCGCCCATCATCTCATTGGTGCTGATTATCAGCGCATTCGCGAGGTGCTGGTAGATCTGCGCAAAAGGTACGACTTCGAGTTTCGTGGTTTTGGTGACGTCAGCCCGCAGCAGGTGGCGGACTGGACTGGCCTCACGTTGCCTGACGCTGAGCTTGCCATGCAGCGCGACGCCTCTGAACCGCTGATGTGGTTTGGCAATACGCTGGATTTTTCCCGCATGGAAAAAATGTTGGCTGAAGAAGGGCTGGCGCTGACCCGCGGTGGCAGATTCTGGCATGTCATGGGACAAGATGCCGGTAAAGGCCAGGCAGTGCGCTGGCTGACCGAACAGTATCAGCAGCGACGCGGCAAAGCGGGGATTACCCTCGGCCTGGGAGATGGGCCGAATGATATTTCCTTGCTGGAAGCGGTGGATTTCGCGGTGGTGATTCTGGGCCATCACGATCAGGATATGTCGCTGAACAAAGATGAAACACAGGTTTATCGTACCACCCGACATGGGCCGGAAGGCTGGCGAGAGGGGCTGGACCATTTTATCCAGGTCAGGTGACACTCCGTTTTTTTCGGGCGAGTAATAGGGATAAGCAATTAACGTATCTTTTTGATTCCAATAATTTTACCAAAACTAAAATTGGAGAGTATCTTATGAGCGATTTTTATCAGGATGGTGTCATTACTAATTTCCATAATCTGACTAACCGTAAGACGGAAGAGCTGGAGTACGATCTTCAGGTATTTTCCGGCCGCCGTTCGATGGGGCTGATTCTTCCCTCTCTGTTTTCCGAACTTGAAGGACCGGCACTGACCCACATTGTCGACGAACTGACTAAAGTGCCCTATCTCGAAGAAATTGTAATTGGTCTGGACCGCGCTGACCGTGATCAATTTTTATTTGCGCGAGAGTTCTTCTCCCGTCTGCCTCAGCGTCACCGAATTTTATGGAACGATGGCCCGCGTCTGAAAGCGCTGGATCAGGAGTTACAAAATGAAGGATTGTCGCCGATGGAACCGGGTAAAGGCCGCAATGTCTGGTTCTGTGTGGGATATACGCTGGCGTCACGGCGTACCTCGGTGGTTGGCCTGCATGATTGTGACATTGTCACATACAGCCGTGACATGTTAGCACGCCTGATGTATCCGGTTGCCAATCCGAACTTCCATTATGACTTCTGTAAGGGCTATTACGCCCGCGTTGCTGACGGTAAATTCAATGGACGCGTAGGCCGTCTGCTGGTCTTCCCGCTACTGAAATCTTTGCAAATCGTTTATGGGCAATCCGACTTCCTCGAATATCTGCGTTCTTTCCGCTACCCGCTTTCCGGCGAGTTCGCGATGCGTACCCATGTGCTGAATGATTTACGCATTCCGAGCGACTGGGGACTGGAGATCGGCGTGCTATCGGAACTACACCGCAACACGGCGACCAAACGAATCTGTCAGGTAGATATTGCTGATAACTACGATCACAAGCATCAGCCGATGTCTGAAGAGGATGCGAGTAACGGTTTACAGCGGATGAGTATTGATATCACCAAGGCGCTCTACCGTAAGATGGCGATCCTTGGGGTGAGTATCACCAGCGAGTCTTTCCGTATCCTTAAAGCCACTTACTATCGTAATGCTCTGGATATGATTGATGCGTTCGAGCATGACGCCAAAATGAATGGCCTGACGTTTGACCGGCACAGTGAGGAATCTGCGGTGGAGCTATTCTCAGGCGCGATTATGGAAGCCGGTCAGGCCTTTGTGGATACACCCAGCGAGAAACCTTTTATTCCAAGCTGGAGCCGGGTGCAATCCGCTTTCCCAGATATGCTTGAACGTCTGCATGACGCAGTAGAACAGGATAATGAAGGCGATGTGTAGTTCATGATAAAAGCTTGAAACAAAAACGGGACACCTGAGGCGTCCCGTTTTTTTTAACGTTCGTTTTAATGTGCGACTTTTTTACCGGGGAATAGCAGACTGGCGACAATTCCCAATGCCAGTACGCCAAGCACCACGTAGAGGCTGGCCATCGCACTGATGTTGTAGCCGTGATGCCACAGGTGATCGCTGGAATTCAACGCCAGTTTGGCCGCAACAAAAAACAGCAGAAAAATCACCGATTTCTCGAGATGCCGCAGGTATTTACGCAGGGCTTCAAGCACGAAATAGAGAGTACGCAGGCCCAGAACAGCAAACATCATGGCGGAGTAAACGATCAGTGGCTCACGGCTGACGGCGATCACCGCAGGCACGCTGTCGAATGCAAACATAACATCTGAAATTTCCACCACGGCAATGCACAGCAACAGAGGAGTGGCATAGCGGATGCCCTTCTTCACCTCAAAACTGAAGCCTTTGTTTTCAGGTTTGGCGAGGTCCTCTTCGATTTGCTGACTGCTCACCAGAAAATTCGCACCAATAAGCTTGGGGTACACCGGGAAGAAACGGCGCACCAGGCGATTGGCGATGTGATCGGAATAGTCATCGTTAGTGTCGTCGTCATCTCCTGCGCGCATCATCAAAATGGCTGTCCACAGAATGATGACGGCAAATACCATTTCGACCCATGGACCAAGCGCCAGCAGGCTGGTACCAATCACCACGAAGATGCCACGAAAGACGATAGCTCCAATTACCCCCCAATATAAAATACGATGGCGGTAACCCTCCGGCACTTTGAACCAGGCAAAAATCGCCATAATCACGAACAAATTATCAATCGATAACACCTGTTCAAGGGCATAACCGGTAAGGAACAGGCTGGCGACCTCTTTGCCGTGATGAAAATAGAGAAAACCAGCAAAAGCCAGTGAGACAAAGACCCAGAAAAGCGTCCACAGGGAGGCGCTCTTCAAACCAATTGGCTTGTGGCTGCGGTGCGCGAAAATGTCTATCAACAGCGCGCTGACGGCCACAACAATAAAAACAACAGTCGTTTCCAGTGGAAATCCCAAAGATTCTGACGGCATTGCACATCCTGATAAGTAAACAAAAGCTAAACAATCTTCACATTGTAAGCGGTTGCCGGGGTGTTGGATATTGAAAGTCGATAATCACTATGGCTCATGCGATAATTTGTAACCGTTCTTATTACCAAGAGAAGCTTATGTTGGCATTAGTGAGTGAAACTATTGAGACGCCGCTCGGTGAGCTGGAAATTATCACTGATCTTCAGGGGCAGTTGCGGGCGCTGGAGTGGGCTGATTTTCATCATCGCCTGATGCAATTGCTGGCGCGTCACTATGGCCCCGAAATTTCTTCTGCGCTAATCTCCCCTCAAATAATGAAATCTGATGCCAAAAAAGGGTTTTCCCTCACTCAGGATAGCGTTGATGTCAGCGTTCGTCAGAGGATCCAGGATTATTTCGCCGGAGACTTACATGCCATCGATACCCTGCCCGTCGCCACCGCCGGGACTGAATTTCAGCGCCGGGTGTGGCAGATGCTGCGTACGATCCCATGTGGGCAAATCATGACGTATGGACAAATGGCTGCACAGCTTGGTAACCCAGGCGCATCGCGCGCCGTCGGTCTGGCGAACGGGTCAAATCCAATCAGTGTGGTGGTGCCTTGTCACCGAGTGATTGGCAGTAATGGCACCCTGACGGGATATGCTGGCGGTGTAGAAAGAAAAAAATGGTTATTGATTCACGAGGGTTATTTTAAAAACCAACAAAATTCACTTTTTTAATGCATTAAAGTTATTCCTAACCTTATTGATTCTCGGTTAGCTTTTTTTTGCGGGTCGAGATCAAATAATAAGAAAAAAAAATTCGTTAAAAATCTGGGTTTTTAACTAATTCGGCCTTTTAGCCCAATTGTCCTACTTATCAATTCCGGTAAAAGATGTTAAAATTGACCCATATCAATATTGCCAGAGTGAATCTTATGATCCCGGAAAAACGTATTATTCGTCGTATCCAATCTGGTGGTTGTGCCATCCACTGCCAGGACTGCAGCATCAGCCAGCTGTGTATTCCTTTTACCCTTAATGAACACGAGCTCGATCAGCTCGATAACATTATTGAAAGGAAGAAGCCGATCCAGAAAGGTCAGGCCCTGTTTAAAGCGGGCGATGAATTGAAATCCCTGTATGCCATCCGTTCCGGGACGATCAAGAGCTACACCATCACAGAACAAGGCGATGAGCAGATCACCGGTTTCCATCTCGCAGGCGATTTGGTCGGTTTTGACGCGATTGGTGGTTTGCAGCACCCGAGTTTTGCACAAGCGCTGGAAACATCAATGGTATGTGAAATACCGTTTGAAACCCTGGATGACCTCTCGGGTAAAATGCCTAATTTACGTCAGCAAATGATGCGTTTGATGAGCGGCGAAATTAAAGGCGACCAGGATATGATCCTGCTGTTGTCGAAGAAAAATGCGGAAGAAAGACTGGCTGCATTTATTTATAACCTCTCCCGCCGTTTTGCCGAGCGTGGTTTTTCACAGCGTGAATTCCGCCTGACGATGACGCGTGGCGATATTGGTAATTATCTGGGTCTGACGGTAGAAACCATCAGCCGCTTATTGGGACGTTTCCAAAAGTCTGAAATGCTAAGCGTGAAAGGTAAATATATTACTATCGAAAACCACTCCATGCTTTCTCAGTTAGCCGGTCAATCTGTTGCCGTAACTGCTTAGTTGATTTAGTCGGATTTTCAAAGACAATAATTTGTTGATCCGACTCAATTTCTCCGCTGTCCGATTGCTTAATCTTGGTTTACTCTGTACTTAATACACTGAGCTATAACGCTGTTCAATCACAGGTGTTAAGGAGTGCCCATGGCTAAGTATCAGAATCTTTTGGTCGCAATTGACCCCAATCAGGACGACCAGCCCGCGTTGCGTCGTGCAGTTTATCTGGTCCAGAGAAACGGCGGGCGTATCAAAGCCTTCCTGTCGATTTATGATTTCTCTTATGAAATGACCACTATGCTCTCCCCTGAAGAGCGGTTAGCCATGCGACAAAGCGTGATTAACGAGCGTGCGGCCTGGATCGCGGAACAATGCCACTATTACATTGAAGCTGGCATACCGATTGAAATTAAAGTGGTATGGCATAACAAACCTTTCGAAGCCATCATTCAGGAAGTCTTGGCCGGCGAACACGACCTGTTACTGAAAATGGCCCATCAGCATGATCGCCTTGAGTCCGTTATTTTCACCCCCACTGACTGGAATTTATTACGCAAATGTCCATGTCCGGTGTGGATGGTCAAAGACCAGGCATGGCCGGAGAGCGGAAAAGCGCTGGTGGCTGTAAACCTTTCCAGCGAAGAGCCCTACCATGACCCGCTTAATATCAAATTAGTCAAAGAGACGCTGGAACTGGCCGATCACGTTAACCAGACGGAAGTGCATCTGGTTGGCGCTTATCCTGTCACACCTATCAATATTGCTATTGAACTGCCTGATTTTGACCCCAGCGTGTACAACGACGCCATTCGTGGTCAGCACCTTATTGCCATGAAGGCCCTGCGCCAGAAATTCCAGCTGGACGAAAAATTCACTCATGTAGAAAAAGGTCTGCCTGAGGAAGTTATTCCCGATTTGGCAGAACATTTGCAAGCGGGTGTGGTGGTTATCGGCACCATTGGCCGTACAGGATTGTCTGCGGCGTTTCTCGGCAATACCACTGAGCAGGTTATCGACCATTTGAAATGTGACCTGCTGGCCATAAAGCCTGATGATTTCGAATGCCCTATCACCGCTGAAGATGTCGAAGAACACGATGACGAATAATCACAGCCATCTTCTGTCTTTGTGACAAGGAAAAAGCCAGTTCCTATGAACTGGCTTTTTTTTATGTCTCTGCATTGCTGATATCCTTTTTTCTGGCTTTCGGATGTGAGTATATCCGTTCTCGTAACATTCAAAATTCTGCCAAACAGATCAAATTTCTCTTCGAAGAGATGGGGACCTCTTTCGGCGTGATTGTTTCTATTATGTTATGTGCTCAGGTTCTGGCTGAAGGCCTGATTAAGATTGGTTTTGTGAATATATTGTTCTCCATGTTACCGGGAGGCGAGCACACAGAATTAATGATAGTGGCCTTCTTCTCCGCATTTATTTTCTTGAGTGTCATGATATTAGGTAGCTCATCGACCTTTAATGCCTTCGCCCCCTTTGCGGCTGAAATGGCTAAAACCGGTGGCGCCTCGGTCACCAAGGTACTCTTGTCCATGTATTACTCCGCTGGATTTGGTCGGGCGTTTTCCCCTATCGCCGGTTTTATTATTGCCGTGTCAGGATTGGTAGGATTAAAACCTTATGACCTGATAAAACGTAACTCAGTACAACTCGCTTGTGGCTACGTTCTGACGTTAACACTCAACTATTTTATCGCCAGTTAGCACGCCTCCCCGAAGACACCGCAACAAAAAAGGCCTGATGCAATGCATCAGGCCTTTTACAAATGACTTAAAGAGCGCGAAGAATATTCTCTACGCTCTCTTTTGCGTCACCAAACAGCATCTGCGTATTCTCTTTAAAGAACAGCGGATTCTGAACGCCGGCGTAACCGGTATTCATTGAGCGTTTGAAGACGATAACGTTTTGTGCTTTCCACACTTCAAGCACTGGCATACCGGCGATCGGACTACGCGGATCTTCCTGAGCGGCCGGGTTGACGGTATCGTTGGCACCAATCACCAGCACCACATCGGTGTCGGCAAAATCGTCATTGATTTCGTCCATCTCCAGCACGATGTCATAAGGTACGCGTGCCTCAGCCAGCAACACGTTCATATGACCAGGCAAGCGCCCTGCGACAGGGTGGATACCAAAGCGCACCTTGACGCCCATTGCGCGCAGTTTCGCGGTAATATCCTGCACAGGATACTGAGCCTGAGCGACAGCCATACCGTACCCCGGAGTGATGATCACCGAGCTGGCGCTTTTGAGCATTTCTGCCACATCTTCAGCGCTGGCTTCACGATATTCACCCATTTCATCCGCATCTCCGGTTGAAGAGCCGTCGGTACCAAAACCGCCTGCAATCACGCTGATAAACGAACGGTTCATCGCTTTACACATGATAAAGGATAGGATCGCACCGGAAGAACCCACCAGAGCACCGGTCACGATCAACAGGTCGTTGCTGAGCATGAAACCTGCTGCTGCCGCTGCCCACCCTGAATAGGAGTTCAGCATCGAGACCACGACCGGCATGTCAGCACCGCCGATAGAGGAGACGAGATGCCAGCCGAAACCGAGCGCAATCAGCGTCATGATCAAGAGAGTGAAGACTTGCAGGCCGACGCTGTCGGTACGAACAAAGATCACCATCAACAGGAAAGAAGCGACCAGTGCCACCAGATTCAATTTATGACGATGTGGCAAAGCAAGCGGCTTCGAAGAGAAAGTCCCGCGCAGTTTGCCGAACGCAACAATGGAACCGGTAAAGGTGACGGCACCAATGAAGATACCAAGGAACACTTCGGTCAGATGGATGTTTTCCAACACGCGATCCATAGGAACGGCGCCGTGATCCAGATAGCTGTTAAAGCCAACCAGAACCGCCGCCAGGCCTACGAAGCTATGCAGAATTGCGACCAGTTCAGGCATTTCGGTCATTTCGACTTTACGCGCCAGATAGATACCTATCGCACCACCGATGACCATCGCAATGATGATCCAACCCACGTTGCCTGAATCAGGCCCAAGAATGGTGGCAATTAACGCAATGGCCATCCCGGTCACGCCGAAAATATTGCCTTGTTTCGATGTTTCGTGTTTTGACAATCCAGCCAGGCTGAATATGAACAGAATAGCGGCAACGATATAGGCTGCTGTAACTAATCCCCCAGACATATGCTACCCCTTAATTCTTACGAAACATCTTCAGCATGCGCTGAGTGACGGTGAATCCGCCGAAAATATTGATACTGGCAATCAGTACTGCCACAAATGACAAAACGCTCACCCAGCCGCCATGACCAATTTGCAACAACGCGCCAACGACGATAATCCCAGAAATGGCATTGGTGACCGACATCAGTGGCGTATGCAACGCATGACTAACGTTCCAGACCACGTAGTAACCTACGACACAAGAGAGTGCGAACACGGTAAAGTGCGACAGGAACTCCTTCGGAGCCACGTTAGCCAGCCAGCCAAACAGAATAATGGCCACGGCCATGATGATGTATTTGGTGTAAGGCGAAGAAGGTTTGGCTTCAACTTGCGGCAGCGGCTCAGCCTTTTTGGCCTGAGGCTGTGCGGAGACCTGAATCGGTGGTGCTGGCCAGGTTACTTCGCCGGCTTTTACTACGGTAACGCCGCGCACGACGGTATCTTCGAAATCAATGTCGATATTGCCGTCTTTCTCTTTGCACAGCAGTTTCAGCAGATTGACTAAGTTCGTGCCATAAAGCTGAGAGGACTGGGTAGGTAAACGGCTGGGTAAATCGGTATAACCGATGATTTTAACGCCGTTAGGAGTCACGGTAATTTGGTCAGCGACGGTCAGTTCGCAGTTACCGCCGGTTTGTGCCGCCAGATCCACGATCACACTTCCCGGCTTCATGGAAGCCACCATCTCTTTAGTGATGAGCTTCGGTGCTGGACGGCCCGGAATCAACGCTGTTGTGACAATAATGTCGACTTCTTCAGCTTGTGCTGCAAACAGCGCCATTTCAGCCTTAATAAAAGCGTCAGACATCACTTTCGCGTAGCCATCACCGCTGCCGGCTTCTTCCTCGAAGTCTAGTTCAAGGAACTCTGCCCCCATACTCTGTACCTGTTCTTTCACTTCAGGTCGGGTATCAAAAGCACGAACAATCGCACCCAAGCTGCCAGCGGCACCAATGGCGGCCAGACCGGCCACACCGGCGCCGATGATCATGACTTTCGCAGGTGGAACTTTCCCGGCAGCCGTAATTTGACCGGTAAAGAAACGGCCGAATTCATGCGCGGCTTCCACAATCGCACGGTAACCGGCAATGTTCGCCATAGAACTTAAAGCATCCAGAGACTGGGCGCGGGAAATTCTTGGGACGGAATCCATCGCCATCGCAGTGATATTGCGTTCAGCGAGTTTAGAAATGAGCTCTGGGTTTTGTGCAGGCCAAATAAAACTCACCAGAGTGGTCCCTGCCTGCAATTTTTCAATTTCATCACTCTCAGGGGCATTCACCTTTAGCACGATATCGGATTGCCAGACTTCATCCTCGCTGACAATCACAGCGCCAGCTTCCTGATAGGCTGCGTCATCAAAACTGGCCAGTTTCCCGGCGTTTTGTTCGATGGCGACCGTGAAGCCGAGTTTTAGCAGCTGTTCCACCGTTTTCGGCGTGGCTGCAACCCGGGCTTCATTGGTCAACCGTTCTCTTGGTACACCAATACGCATAGTATTCCCTTCACCCTTTTTCATTGATGATTAGTGTCATCGACTTAACATTACTATTTACGACCTGTAGATTTTTACCCTACCCAAACTGTGTTATCAGGCCATTTATAACCTACTGAATTTCTAATCAATAATCTACGTATCACAGTGATAGTCGGACAATTAATGAGTAATTCTATCCGACAAGCTATAAAGCTGCTGTAAAACCAGTAAAAACCCGGCTTAAAAATCTTTTTTACGCGGTAATCTCCGCAGGTATCACTTCCCTTCCCCCCTCATTAATCTGCGGATTGTCAGCATAAAAGTTATGAAATAGTGAATAATTAACATTTATTTCACCACTTGGATTATTTACCAAACTTATATAAGTTATGAACTGAAAAAAAAGTGATACAGGTAGCGGTTAGCGACATCGCGATTGACATAAATTACTGAGACACTCGGTATTGTTACATGCAATAATCGGCCGCTAACCTGTTACACATCAAGAATTCAGCACGTTTCAATATTACTGCGCAAGGTGAAAGGATTTTTTATGAAGCTGACCAAAACGATCATCGCATCGGCCCTGTGTTTAACTCTAACGGCTATTTCCGCGTTGTCAGCAGCACAGGCAGCCCAGGAAATCGCTCCAGAAAAAGCAGCAGCCATCAAACCCTTTGATCGCATCGTTGTTTCCGGTCGTTTTAACACGCTGGGTGATGCGGCAGATGCCGTCTCTCGCCGTGCTGATGCGCTGGGTGCAGATTATTTTTATATTCAGGATACTAACAGCTCAGGTAACAGCGGTAACTGGCGTGTCGTCGCGGATATCTATAAAAAAGATGCGGCTGAAGTCAGTAAGAAAACCACTTACCGTGTAATGAATGGCGTAAAAGAATTACCTAAGGATGAAGCTTATCTGCTTGAGCCTTATGACACGGTGACTGTTAGTGGTTTCTATCGCAGCCAGCCCGATGTCACTGACGCCATCAGTAAAGCAGCGAAAGAAAAAGGGGCCGATTCCTTCTTCATCGTTCGCCAGATTGATGCCAACAGCGGCGGCAATCAGTACATCACCGCATTCATTTACAAGAAAGATGCTCCCAAACGTGTTGTTCAGGATCCCGATGCTATCCCAGCGGATTCTGAAGCTGGTAAAGCTGCACTGGCTGCCGGTGGCGCTGCCGCGAAGAAAGTTGAAATTCCAGGTGTCGCTTCTTCTGGCAGCCCAAGCCGTGACGTTGGTCGTTTCTTCGAAACGCAATCCTCTACCGGTCAGCGCTATACCGTGACTGCAGTAAATGGTGCGAAGGTTCAGGAAGTGAACAATGTAACAGCTGCGCAAATGGTGCCTTTTGACTCGATCACCTTCACTGGCCATTTCAACAGTGTTACGGACGTATCGCAGGAAGTGGGTAACCGTGCCGCGGCGAAAGGGGCTAAGTTCTACCATGTGACCCGTGAGTGGCAGAGCAAAAGTGGTGGTAACCTGACCGTCAGTGCTGACTTGTTCAAGTAATCGCCCTACCGTTGACGTAATAACAAAAGGCAGCCAGTTGGCTGCCTTTTTGCTAAGTCATTTTGTTAAATCATCGAATCAGATTTAATTGGGGCTGTTTAATGCTGGGCGGCCATCTGCAGGATTTTCACCCTCAGTAATTCATTATTTTGAGACAATTGAAGCAGATGTTTGCATTCTACTTTTATTGCCTTCAGCTGTTCTTCACTCAGGCCATAGGGTAAATGTATTTCTATAGCATAGAAGCCCTGCTGTTCAGCCAATTCAATCAGACGCACGATATTGGTCTCATCGCTGACCTGCGTTGAAACCACCTGAAGCGCCAGCGCCCTTAAACTTTCCTGCTTAGACTTTTCCTGCGAGGTGCGCGATTTGAGGACCATGCCAAAAAACGGCATCACGCCATAAATCGCATCGAGAAAGCTCCAGTGCTTTTTGCACGATGCTGACAGATATTCCATATAGTCAAAGGAGGCTTTTTCACTGCGCACATCAGGTATCAGGCGGCTTTCGCTCATCCCCTTTTCCTCTCCTGGCCAGTGTTAGCATGGTTAAACGCACGAAGAATATAATGTAGCTAAATATATAACGCTAAGCGTATTCATCTCTATAATGGCATATTTCAATGATACTGCGCCAGTCAGTTCCGAAGCTTTAATTATGCGTTTTTTATCGTGTGAAACCATTTCGTTACGGTATTATTTGGCAGACGTTAAAGCCTGTTACACCAGGTTAAATTTAGGTGACCACGTGGGTTAATAAACGGACTAAATTGGCAAATTGTTAACCATTGTCAGCTTTTCATGGTTTTTGCCTGTAAAACGAGAGCAAACTCTGAAAAACTGTCACTTTTTATGACGCAAGTCTCATAGCACCCGCCTTCGTGACGGGCTATGCTAACCACCGGACCTCTATTAGCAGCAAGCCAATGAATAAAATCGTTTTTGTAGAAGATGATGCAGAAGTCGGCAAGTTGATTGCCGCCTATTTAGGCAAACATGATATTGACGTTTTGGTTGAACCGCGTGGCGATACAGCACAGGAGCGGATTGAACGCGAAAAACCTGACCTGGTGCTTCTCGATATTATGCTCCCTGGTAAAGACGGCATGACGCTCTGCCGTGACCTGCGCCCGACATACAGTGGTCCCATTGTCCTGCTGACCTCGCTTGATAGCGACATGAACCATATTCTTTCGTTGGAAATGGGCGCCAATGATTACATCCTAAAAACCACGCCACCGGCAGTACTTTTAGCGCGTCTGCGTCTGCATTTGCGCCAGCATGCTCCCCAGTCAACCGGGGAAGAAAAGCCGGCTAAACCCTTACAAAGTGGAAATGCCCTGCACTTCGGTCAACTACGTATTGACCCAGTTAACCGCGAAGTCACGCTGGTTGATGAAACCATTATCCTGTCGACTTCCGACTTCGATTTACTCTGGGAACTCGCCACCCATGCCGGACGCATTATGGATCGCGAAGCCCTGCTGCTTAACCTGCGCGGCGTGAGCTACGATGGGCTGGACCGTAGTATCGACGTGGCGATCTCGCGCCTGCGTCGCAAACTTTATGACAACGCCCTTGAGCCTTTCCGTATCAAAACCGTGCGCAACAAAGGTTATTTATTTGCACCCAATGCCTGGGAGAAAGGCGAAGAATGAGAAAGCTCTTCATCCAGTTTTTCCTGTTGCTGCTGGTTTGTTTCCTGGTGATGTCGATGCTGGTCGGTCTGGTCTATAAGGTCACCGCCGAACGCACAGGTCGGCAATCCATGAATGACCTGATGAAAAGTTCGCTTTATCTGATGCGCAGCGAATTGCGTGAAATTCCAATTAAAGACTGGAATAAAACCATCAATACGCTCGATCTCAATCTCTCGTTTAAATTGCACATTGAACCGCTGGGTAAGCGTGTTCTTTCGCCAGAGATGGACAAGCGCCTAAAGGATGGCGAAATCATTGCACTTGATGATGAATACACCTTTATTCAACGCGTTCCGCGCAGTCACTATGTTTTGGTTGTCGGTCCGATCCCTTACCTATTCTATATGCATGAAATGCGCATTCTGGATCTCATCCTGATGATGGTGATTGGTCTGTCGCTGGCGTTTCCGGTCTTCCTCTGGATGAGTCCACATTGGAAAGATCTGATGAAGCTTGAAAATTCAGCCCAGCGTCTGGGGAATGGTTATCTTGATGAGCGGATTAATTTTGATTCCAGCTCGAGCCTCAACCGGCTGGGGATCGCCTTCAATCAGATGGCGGACAACATCAATACCCTGATAGCCAGTAAGAAACAGCTGATTGATGGGATCGCCCACGAGTTGCGCACCCCGTTGGTACGTCTACGCTATCGGTTAGCGATGAGTGAAAATCTGCCCGAAGCGGAACAGCAGGCAATCAATCGCGATATCAGCCAGCTGGAAGCACTGATCGATGAGCTGTTGACCTACGCGCGGTTAGACCGCCCACAGGTTGCGTTGAATCTCGAGAAAGTCAATCTGGGCAACTGGCTTACTGACAAAGTGGATGATTTCAGCCTGATTAATGCTGATCACCACATTGAACTCACTGTGCCGCAAAATGTGGATTTCGGCGGTGTTGATTTACGCCTGATGGAGAGGGTTCTCGACAATCTGGTTAACAACGCTTTGCGCTACGCTCATGATAAGTTACGCATCAGCCTGTGGCTTGAAGGCGAGGAAGCGAATTTGCAGGTTGAAGATGATGGCCCTGGTATTCCGGAAGAAGAACGCCTACGGATATTCGAGCCATTTGTTCGCCTCGACCCCAGCCGGGATCGCGCAACCGGGGGCTGTGGCCTTGGGCTGGCGATTGTCCACTCCATCGCCGTGGCCTATCAGGGCCGTGTAACCGTTGAGGCCAGCCCATCTCTGGGGGGGGCCTGCATCCGTTTCACCTGGCCGATCAAAGCCGTTTTCAACCTGAACACTGAACCACGCTAAAATTTCATCATCCGAAGGGAGTAAATAATGACAACAGCCTATTCACAACTGCGCACCACCTTCGCCCGTCTGTCTCGCTTTAGCCACCTCTCTGCCATCGCTGGCTGGGATATGGCCGCCATGATGCCACCTGCCGGCAGTCAGGCGCGTTCCGAGGCACTGGCTGAACTCAGCGTTTTGTCTCACCAAATTCTTACCGCTAAACAGGTCGGCGAGTGGCTGGAACAGGCCAGTAACGAAGATCTGAACGACGTGGAACAAGCCAACCTGCGAGAAATGCGCCGTCAGTACCAGCAGTCTGCTTTGTTACCTGAAAGCCTGGTACAGGAAAAATCTCTGGCCGGTGCACGCTGCGAACACGCCTGGCGCGTTCAGCGTAAAGGCAATGACTGGGAAGGCTTCGCAGATAATTTGCGTGAAGTGGTACGTCTGAGCCGTAAGGAAGCTAAATTGCGTGCCGAGGCCGCAGGGATCAGCCGCTATGATGCCCTGCTGGATATGTACGAACCGGGCATGACGTCAAAAAAACTGGACGTGCTGTTTGGCGACCTGAAAACCTGGCTGCCCGAACTGCTGCAAAAAGTGGTCGAGAAACAGAAGTCAGAGTCGCGTATCGCCCCTGCCGGCCCCTTTGATATTGAGAAACAGCGTCAGTTAGGGTTGGCGGTAATGGATCGCCTGGGCTTTGATTTTGACGCCGGTCGTCTGGATGTCAGCGCCCACCCGTTCTGCGGTGGCGTGCCTCAGGATGTGCGCATCACTACCCGTTATAATGAAAATGAGTTCCTCAGCGCCATGATGGGTGTTATCCACGAAACCGGTCATGCCCGTTATGAACAAAACCTGCCGCAAGAGTGGCTCGGTCAGCCCGTATCCAACGCCCGTTCGATGGGTGTACATGAATCACAAAGCCTGCTGTTTGAAATGCAGCTCGGTTGCAGCGAACCCTTCCTAAAATCAGTTTACCCACTGGTGATTGCCCAGTTCGGTGAGCGTCAAGGTCTGGATGAAAGTAACTTCATCAAGCTTAATCAACGCGTACAGCCCGGTTTGATTCGCGTTGATGCCGATGAAGTCAGTTACCCGGCACATGTCATCCTGCGTTATGAGATCGAAAAAGCGCTAATCGAAGGTGAAATAGAAGTCGATGATATTCCGGCGCTGTGGGGCCACAAAATGAAGGAATACCTCGGCATTGATACAACCGGTAACTACCGTGACGGCTGTATGCAAGATATTCACTGGACCGACGGCGGTTTTGGCTACTTCCCAACCTATACGCTGGGAGCGATGTATGCAGCCCAACTGTTCCAGTGTGCCAATCACGCTATTCCTACCCTGCAAGATGACATCGCCCGTGGCGACCTGACCGCCCTGTTCCAGTGGTTACAGCAAAATATCTGGCAGCACGGCAGTCGTTTCAGCACCGACCAGCTGATTAAGAACGCTACAGGTGAAACGCTGAATCCGGCCTATTTCCGTAAGCACCTGGAAATCCGTTACCTATAATGGGTATACAATAAAGCGGTTTTAGTGTCCTGCCGGAGTCCACGTATAGGCCCATCAGTGTTTGGGCCTTTACGTTCATCCTGAAGCCCCCTTCTACGTCTTGCAAAGAATTCTGTTAATAAACTTTCAGATCCCCCTGTTTCACAAAGATTTTCGGGCTTTCAGAGTTCTGAAGTATATTAAGCCCATTGCATGTTGTAACTAAACCTGTGTTTATGTACTTAGCGCCCGTTGCGATTACTTTCTATAGCATTGATTTACCCTAGTTTTCCCGCCTGTACATAACGTTACACGCCGACACCATTCACTCACTTACAATGTGTTCTGTCAGGCCTAGTATTCCTCTACCGACCCCGCAGTGGGGTGGACACATAAACGAACATTCTGAGGAATTTAAGATGAAAAAAGTATTAGCTCTGGTTGTTGCCGCTGCAATGGGTCTGTCTTCTGTTGCTTTCGCTGCTGAAACTACCGCTGCTCCAGCACCTGCTGCATCAACGACTGCCGCTCCAGCTGCGAAAGCACCTGCTAAGCACGTTGTTAAGAAAGCACACAAGAAACCAGCTCAAAAAGCTCAGGCTGCCAAAAAACACAAAAAACACGCTAAGAAAGCAGCCCCTGCTCAGAAAGCACAAGCCGCTAAAAAACACGTGAAACACGCTAAAAAAGCAGCGCCAGTAGCTCAGAAAGCGCAGGCTGCTAAAAAACACGTGAAACATGCTAAAAAAGCTGCACCTGCTGCAAAAGCAACACCAGCAGCATAAGTAAGACGTCTTAGTGAGGGTATCTCCTCCACGTTATCAAGACTGATTATTTAACACCCGGTTCGCCGGGTGTTTTTTTCTCCAGTTTTTATTATGAGGTATTGATGGAAGATGCTGCGCCGATACCTGTTCGAAATCACCTTGAGCGCCCTGATCCTCTGCGGCCTGATCACACTGTTTTTCTATTTGTAAAACTATCCGTTCCTCCTGACGTTTTATCTCATTTACGTTCTAAAGTTTGCTAAAAATCAGCATCATACCCACGTCGAATGTTGCAAGCGTCTAAAATCACTCCATAATAAACGATTCAAGGGATTTCCCCGTCTTCAAGGTCAGATTGTTATGCGCATCGCGTTACCCTATGTTTTGTGCTTTTTCTATTTCGCCCTTCCCTCTGCTCATGCGGATGTTCCTGAGCCGGATTCAGACTCTGACGCGCCAACGATCAGCGTAAAAGAAAAAACGGCGCTGTTTTTTGGTCATGACCAACGGACTCCCGTTGAAGACTCACGTCAGTGGCCCTGGCAAGCTATTGGTCAAATAGAGACGCAAAGCGGTAATTTATGCACCGCGACACTTATCTCTAAGCATCTGGTTCTTACCGCTGGCCACTGCGTGCTGGCGCCTCCCGGTAAAATTGATAAAGTCGTGGCCCTGCGGTTTATATCTCACCATCAGAAATGGCGCTATCAGGTGACCGCTTTGGAAACGCTGGTTGACCCGAAACTGGGTAAGAAACTTAAAGCCGATGGTGAAGGTTGGATCGTACCGCCGAAAGCCGCGCCCTATGATTTTGCCCTGGTTCGTCTGACCGATGCCAATATTGCCTTACCAATCACCCCGCTCCCCCTTTGGGAAGGCAGCCGGGATGAGCTGACAGCGGCGTTAAAACAAAATGGCAGGAAGGTCACTCAAGCCGGGTATCCGGAAGACCATCTGGATGATTTATATATCCACACGGATTGTTTAGTCACCGGCTGGGCGCAACCCGGTGTGATATCGCACCGCTGCGATACGTTACCGGGCGACAGTGGTTCACCGCTGTTGTTAAAAAGTGGCGACAAATGGTCACTGATTGCCATACAGAGTTCCGCGCCTGCGGCCGAAGACCGCTATCTGGCGGATAACCGCGCGCTGGCTGTACCGGCAATCCGTGACGCGTTAAATAAACTGTCCGCTGGGGCAGTCAGCGCAACTCCCGTCACACCGTAGTTCTTCTCTTTTCATCAAAACCACGAACAAGAGATCTCAATTGTTCGTGGTTTTTTTAACACTCCTCGCTAATTTTGAGGTCTATCTCAATGCTGATAGATCAAATCCCACATCGATCTCGCATATCTTCATTTAAAGTGCGTCTTTTTGTTACAACCACTAAGAAAGAATGTTGCTACTAACGTTTAAAAAAATGCATCGGCCGCGATGTAGCGGAATCATGGCATTTACCGACGAGTTATTATTTACGTCAATCGATTAAAACCCATCGGAGACAAACCAATAAGAACCAAAAATATATAAAGAAAAATCATACGCTACCTTTATATTAATATTTTTCAGATGTTCTTTTTATGCTCTATTATTTCGGGAATATAAGATAATCATTACCTTTCACCAGGCATCATAAAACAGGAGATATATGACCTGGGAATTCAATGATTCAAAGCCGCACGATCTGAACGTTCATGGAAAAAAATCGCCGTAGAGCCTGCAGGAGTGCGGAAATACTACGAATTCATGCGAGGCAGTCGTAAGGCCGGAGACATCAGGATGGAAAAGCTTCCCGGCTACGGAGCCGATATATATTCCTTAAGATTAACTCAAACACACAGGGTGCTGCTAAAAATAAACACGAATGCACGAATCATTGAAGTGTTATCCATTGGCGGGCACAACTAAATACGATTATTCAGTTCTGAACCCTGGATTAACTTATTCAGGGCTCAGAACTTCATGCGTTAACCAGCCGCTACGCCAGCTGTTCCATGGTTTGTAAAATACGCTTGTCGGAAATCGGATATGGCGTTCCCAACTGCTGGGCGAAGTAGCTGACACGCAACTCTTCGATCATCCAACGTACTTCTTTCACCTCTTCGCTTTGCTGACGCACCGGTGGCAGTTTATTCAGCCATTGTTGCCACATTTTCTGCACATGCTCTATTTTCAGCATTTGAGCGCGGTCGCGGTACGGATCAACCGGCAGTTTATCCATACGCTTTTCGATAGCATTAAGATAACGCAGGGTATCCGGCAGACGTTTCCAGCCATTTTGCGTCACAAACCCTCGGTAGATAAGGCCTGACATCTGGCTCTTAATGTCTGACAGCGCCAACGCCATGGTCATATCTATGCGCCCTTTCAAACGTTTGTTGATGCTAAAGACCGCGGTCAGGATTTGCTCAACCTGCACCGCAATCTGCACCACGGTTTCATTTAAATGCGCACGCACATGTTCATTCAAACGGGCAAACTCTTCCTCTTTCCATACCAGGCCGCCGCTTTCGGCTATCAGTTTATCGATGCCGCAGGCGATACAGTCGTCGATCAGATCCAGCACTTTACCGTACGGGTTAAAGTAGAGCCCGAGCTTGGCTTTATTCGGCAACTTCTCATGCAAATATTTAATCGGCGATGGAATATTCAGAAGTAACAGACGGCGGATACCCGCCCACATGGCCTGTTGCTGCTCAAGTTCACTGTCGAAAAGACGAATGGCGATACTGTCTTTGGTATCTACCAGCGCCGGATAGGCTTTCACTTCATAGCCACCGCGCTTTTGCTCATACTTCTCAGGCAGCGTGCCAAAACTCCAGACATGCAAATCACTCTGCTCTATGCCGTCGTCTGCCACCGCCGAGAGTGTTTGCTGGACCTGCTCTTTAAGGCTTGCCTTCAAAGCCGTCAGATCCTTGCCTTCGCGCAGCGTTTTATTTTTGTCGTCCAGAATACGGAACGTCATTTTCAGATGGTCAGGCACCTGCTCCAACTGCCACTCTTCGCGTGACACCGTAACGCCAGTCATTTTGCGTAATTCACGCTCCATGGCTTCCAGCAGCGGCAATTCAAAGGGCTTGAGACGGCCGAGCAGCGCATCTGCATAATTTGGTGCGGGCACAAAGTTACGGCGCACTGGCTTTGGCAGCGACTTAATCAGCGCCATGATCAGTTCACGGCGAATACCGGGGATTTGCCAATCAAACCCCTGATCTTCCACCTGATTGAGCAAAGGCAACGGAATATGCACCGTCACGCCGTCGGCGTCAGTTCCTGGCTCAAACTGATAGGTCACCCGCAATTTGATGTTGCCCTGATGCCAGAAGTTCGGGTAATCGTGTGCGCTGATATTGCCCGCGCCCTCTTTGATCAGCATGCTTTTCTCAAAGTTCAGGCTGTCAGCTGGCTGAGTTTTCCACCAGGTATCAAAGTGACGGGCAGACACCACTTCCGCACCAATACGCTGTTCGTAGAACAGAAACAGCGTCTCTTCGTCGACCAAAATGTCACGGCGACGTGATTTATGTTCCAGCTCTTCAACTTCACTGCGCAGTTTTAAGTTAGCGCGGAAGAATGCATGGCGCGTCTGCCAATCGCCTTCCACCAACGCATGGCGGATAAACAACTCGCGCGACAGAACCGGATCGATTGTGCCGTAATTGACTTTACGGGCTGCGACAATCGGCAGGCCAAACAGGCTGACTTTCTCGGTCGCCATGACCGCGCCCTGCGCTTTCTCCCAATGCGGTTCGCTGTAGCTGCTCTTGACCAGATGTTTGGCCAGCGGCTCAATCCATTCCGGTTCTATTCGCGCCCCGATGCGTCCCCACAGGCGGCTGGTTTCTACCAGCTCGGCGACCATGATCCACTTCGGCGGTTTCTTGAATAAACCGGAACCCGGGAAGATGGCAAAGCGGGCGTTACGCGCGCCGGTATACTCGTGCTTATCCGCATCTTTTTGACCG
>Ga0302182_10000564_pt1 | contig 22681 bp, 20 predicted proteins | sample I_Palsa_N3_1_FD_198781 | JGI IMG/M metagenome (GOLD analysis project Ga0302182, IMG submission 198781) | Peat permafrost microbial communities from Stordalen Mire near Abisko, Sweden - I_Palsa_N3_1 | ecosystem: Environmental > Terrestrial > Soil > Palsa > Peat permafrost | place: Sweden...
GCGAGAACTAGCCAAGGTGCATGCCGGCGACTTCCGCATGACGTGCAACCAGAACGTGATCGTGACGAATGTCGCTGCTGCTGATCGCGCACGCATTGATGCCATCGTGCACGAGCACGGTCTGGACGGCTATCTCAAACAAAGTGGCATCCGTCGACACGCGATTGCCTGCGTCGCCCTGCCCACCTGCGGACTGGCGATGGCCGAGAGCGAACGCTATCTGCCGGGCTTGCTGCCGAAGCTCGAGCAGCTGCTCGACCGCCATGGCCTTGCGGACGCGCCGATCCTGTTGCGCCTGTCCGGCTGCCCGAATGGCTGCTCGCGGCCCTACCTGGGCGAGATCGCGCTGGTCGGTCGCGGGCCGGGCCGCTACGACTTGCGCCTGGGTGCCGACTTCAGCGGCCAGCGTCTGAACACTATCTATCGCGAAAATGTGGACGAGGCCGCGATCCTCGCCGCACTCGATCCGTTGTTCGCGCGCTACGCCGGCGAACGTGCGACCAGCGAAGGCTTCGGAGATTTTCTGCTGCGCAATGACCTGCTTCGCAACGAGCCGATTCAGTCCAGGCAGATCCCCGTGCAGGTACTCGCATGAGCGCACTGGACCTTCCACCAAAGACCGATGATCCGCGTGCGCTCGAGACATTGAACGCGGCGCTGGCAAAGCTGGGCGCCGAGGAGCGCGTGGCCTGGGTGCTGGAACACACGCCGGGCGAGCACGTCATGTCGTCGAGCTTCGGCGCGCAATCGGCGGTCTCACTGCACCTGGTCACGCGGCAGAAGCCGGACATTCCGGTCGTGCTGATCGACACCGGTTATCTGTTTCCGGAGACATATCGTTTTGTCGACGAACTGTCCGAACGCTTCGCGCTGAACCTCAAGGTCTATCGCCCGCGCATCGGCATCAACTGGATGGAGGCGCGCTACGGGCGGCTATGGGAGCAGGGTCTCGAGGGACTGGATCGCTACAACAGCATCCGCAAGGTCGAACCGATGCAGCGCGCACTGGGTGAACTCGGCGCCAGCGGCTGGTTCGCCGGCCTGCGCCGAAGCCAGGCGCGCAGCCGCGCCGACATTGCCTTCGTCGAATACCGCGGCGAGCGCTGGAAATTCCATCCACTCGCCGACTGGAGCGACCGCGACGTGGGCATGTACCTGCAACGCCACGGCCTGCCCTACCACCCACTGTGGGAGCAGGGCTACGTATCGATCGGCGACATCCACACCAGCCGCCGCTGGGAGCCTGGCATGGATCCCGAGGACACCCGCTTCTTCGGACTCAAACGCGAATGCGGATTGCACAGCATCGCGTGACTCGCAGGCCGCCACGTGGCGTGGCGTGGCCTGCCCTTTTCACACCCCCGATCGGATCCATCACCATGAGTCACACCGCACTTTCCCCGAAGAGGAATCTCGCCCCGGACGACGAGCTGATCGCTCCGCACGGCGGGGTATTGAAAGAGCTCTACCTGCCGCACGCCGAAGCCGAAGCACTGAAGCAGCGCAGCGGCAGCTTGCCGGGCGTCGATCTCAATATCCGCCAGCTGTGCGATCTGGAGCTGTTGCTGAGCGGCGCGTTCTCGCCGCTGGAAGGTTTTCTCGGACGCCACGACTACGACCGCGTGGTCGAGGAACTGCGTCTCGTCGATGGCACGCTGTGGCCGATCCCGATCACGCTGGACGTGAGCGAGGAGTTCGCCGCGAAGCTCGCGGCCGGTAGCGAAGTCGCATTGCGCGACAGTCAGGGTGTGCCGCTGGCGGTACTGGAAGTGCAGGACATCTACTGGCCGGATCGGTTGCACGAGGCGAAGCGGGTGTTCGGCAGCACCGATCGCCTGCACCCCGGCGTGGCCGAATTGCTCGATCGCACACAGCCGGTGGCGCTCGGTGGTCGCCTGCGCGGCATCCAGCCGCCGGCACACTATGACTTCGACGAACTGCGCGATACGCCGCGCCGCCTGCGCGAGTGGTTTGCCGAAAACGGCTGGACGTGCATCGTGGCGTTTCAGACACGCAATCCGATGCACCGCGCGCATCGCGAGCTGACCCTGCGCGCCGCGCAGCAGGTCGGCGCGAAGTTGCTGCTCCAGCCGTCGGTAGGCCGTACCAAGCCGGGCGATGTCGATCACTACACCCGAGTGCGTTGCTATCGCGCACTGCTGCCGCAGTACCCGCAGGACAGCGTGAAGCTGTCGCTGCTGCCGCTGGCGATGCGCATGGGCGGCCCGCGCGAAGCGCTGTGGCACGCGATCATCCGCAAGAACTACGGCGCCAGCCATTTCATCGTCGGGCGCGATCATGCCGGTCCCGGCAAAGATTCCAGCGGTCAGCCGTTCTATGGCCCGTTCGATGCCCAGCTGCTGCTGGAGCAATACCAGGACGAGCTCGGCATTCAGATCGTGCCGTTTCCGGCAATGGTCTACGCGGCCAATCGCGACGCCTACCTGCCATCCACCGAAGTGACGTCTGAAGACGCGGTACGCGACATCTCCGGTACCGAACTGCGCAAGCACCTGCACGAAGGCACCGAGATCCCGGCGTGGTTCAGCTTCCCCGACGTGGTGAAGATCCTGCGCGAACGACATCCGGTGCGCGCGCCGCGTGGGTTTGCGCTGTTCTTCACCGGCCTGTCCGGCTCCGGCAAGTCGACCATCGCGCAGGCGTTGATTGCGCAGTTGCTGGAACAAGGCAGCCGCCCGGTCACCGTGCTCGATGGCGACGAGGTGCGCAAACATCTGTCGCGCGGACTGGGCTTCTCACGCGAGGATCGCGCCGCCAACGTCACTCGCATCGGCTACGTCGCCAGCGAGATCGTGCGCCACGGCGGCATCGCGGTATGCGCGCCGATCGCACCGTTTACGGATGCCCGCACCGAAGCACGTGCACTGGTGGAGGCGCACGGCGCGTTCATCGAGATCCACGTCAACACCGCGCTGGAGGTCTGCGAGGCACGCGACCGCAAGGGTCTGTACGCGCAGGCACGTGCCGGCAAGATCACCCATTTCACCGGCATCAGCGATCCGTACGAGACCCCGGAACAGCCGGAGCTTCGCCTGGACGGCAACGCGGCAGAACCGGTGGTGTTAGCGCGGCAGATCCTTACGCTGTTGCGCCACAAGGGACTGATCAACGAAACGGATTGATGCCCCTCGAGCAAAAGTAGGTTGGGGTGAGCAAAGCGAACCCCAACGCAGCAGCCTTGCCGCGCCGAGTAGCCCGACGTTGGGGTTCGCGTTGCTCACCCCAACCTACCTCGCTGCAGGGAAACTTGTGGGAGCGACTTCAGTCGCGATGCTTCTGATGCGCCACGGGAAAGCATCGCGACTGAAGTCGCTCCCACAAAAGAGGATCGCGCACAGGGTGCTCCCTTACACCGGCGGTCAGGCCGCGTCGAGCAACGTCGACGCCTGCCGCTCCCGCCAATGCGGGACGGCGGGCCAGTCGGTTCGCGGCGGATCACTGGCCAGTGCACGCACTACGTCGCGGCGGTCCAGATGTGGCGCGAACTGGCTGATGAACTCCAGCACGTAGTCGCGCTGCACGCTCTCCCGCCGCAGCACGATCCAGGTCGTGCACGCTGGGAACAAGTGGTCAGCCGGCAACACATCCAGATCCGTGTCGCTGGACAGCATCGCCATTTCGGCCAGCACGCCGATACCCAGGCCCGCACGCACATAGGTCTTGATCAGGTCGGCATCGCCGGCAGTCATGGCGATCTGCGGGCGCAGCCCTGCGGCATCGAACGCGCGGCGCAACGACGACTCCGCCTTCAGTGAAGATTCGTAGCTCACCAGCGGCAGCGTGGCCAGTTCATCCAGCGTGGGCAGCTGTTTGCGCGTGGTCAGCGGGTGACCCTTCGGTGCGACGATCACCCGCTGCCACCGATAAGCCGGCAGCGCGATACCGACGGTGGGGGGCGCGCCGGCACTGCTGACCACCGCCAGATCGACTCGGCGTGCTTCCAGCTGCGCCAGCACTTCGGCATCGCGACCGGGCTGCAAGTGCACGCTGACCTGCGGATAGCGCTGGCTGAGCGCGCCGATCGCCGGGGGCAGAGCAAAGCGAGCCTGGGTGTGGGTGGTGGCGATGCGCAGCTCGCCGCGTGCCTCGTTGCGCAGGTTCGCGGCAATTGAGCGGATGTTGGCTGCTTCGGCGAGGATCGTGCGGGCGCGTTCCAGTACGTGCTGGCCCGCGTGAGTCACCGAATCGAGGCTCTTGCCCTTGCGCACGAACAACTGGAAACCGAGTTCGTCCTCAAGCTGCCTGAGCTGCTTGCTCAGGCCTGGCTGAGTGGCGTGCACCCGTTCGGCGGCCAGTGTGATGTTGAGGCCGGAGTCGGCGATGGCAATGAGATAGCGCAGTTGGGTAAGCGTCATGGCGAATGGCTCGTGAGCGGTCGGGGTCAATGGATTGATACGCGAACGGAGCACGGGTACATCGCATGGAACAAGCCGGCATCGGGCAGGACATGATGGTACGGACGGCCATAAGGTCGTCGCGGGTGAACATGCCGTGGTGCTGATTGCCGTGCATAGTTAGACGTCTATACGGCCAATTGTTGAATATGTCAAGTTTTTGTTACCCGCAGCTGCCTCATAACGCGACGGCATATGCACGGCGGCACAAATCATTTGCCGGATAAAGCAACGCCCCCGTAGCGTGACTTTCCCCGGTTATATGCCTGCAGGTTCACGTCATGAAGCTCTACCCGCTGTTCGCCGATCTCACGCACCGCGCTGTTCTGGTGGTGGGCGGCGGCGCCGTGGCCGAACGCAAGATCGCAGCACTGCTTGGCGCGCAGGCGCAGGTCACGGTGAATGCCGGCGAGCTGACCCCGCAGCTGCGGCGCTGGGTGGCACAGGGACGCATCGCCTACCGCCATGATGCGTTTCAGGACAGCTGGCTCGAGCGGGTCTGGCTGGTGGTGGCCGCTACTTCCGACCGCGAGCTGAATCGGCATATCGCGACGCTGGCTGGGTTGCAGCGGATTTTCGTCAACGTGGTGGACGATGCCGCGCTGTCCAGTTTTCATGTACCTGCGGTAGTCGATCGGGCGCCGCTGACCATCGCGATCTCCAGCGGCGGCGAGTCGCCGATGCTGGCGCGATTGCTGCGCGAACGGCTGGAAACGCTGCTCGACCATTCGCTCGGCGCGCTGGCCACGCTGACGGCACGGCTGCGCTTGCGCATCCGCGCGCAGCACCCGGAGATGGCGGCGCGGCGACGTTTCTACGAAGACCTGTTCGCCGGCCCGGTCGCCACCTTGCTGCGCCAGGGCCAGCCGAAGGCGGCGCTGGCAGCAGCGGAAGCGGCCTTGGCGACGGCATCGGCGAAGCCGCCGGGTTCGGTGGTGCTGGTCGGTGCAGGCCCCGGCGATCCGGGCCTGCTCACACTACGCGCGCTGCGTGCACTGAACGAAGCGGATGTGATCCTGCACGATCGACTGGTCAGCGCCGAGGTGCTGGAGCTGGCGCGACGCGACGCCGAGCGCTTCGAAGTCGGCAAGCAGGCCGGCAACCACCACACCACGCAGGACGGTATCCACGCGTTGCTGCTCGAACATGCGCGGGCCGGCAAACGCGTCGTGCGCCTGAAGGGCGGCGACCCGTTCGTGTTCGGCCGTGGCGGCGAGGAACTGGAGTTCCTGCGCGCACACGATATTCCCTATGAAGTGGTGCCAGGCATTACCGCCGCGGTGGCATGCGCTGCCTACGCGGGCGTGCCGCTGACCCATCGAGATCACGCGCAGTCGGTGCGCTTCGTTACCGCCCACTGCCGGTCGTCACTGGATACGCTGGACTGGGCGGAACTGGCGGGAGAGCGGCAGACCCTCGCGGTATACATGGGCGTGGGCGAACTGGACACGCTGCAGACGCGACTGATCCAGCATGGCCGCGCCGCATCGACGCCGTTCGCGCTGATCGAAAACGGCTCGCGCGCCGAGCAGCGCGTGGTCACCGGCACACTGGCACATCTGGCCGAACGGGCGGCCATCCATTCAGTGCGCTCGCCCGCGCTGCTCATCCTGGGTGAGGTCGCCGCGCTGGCCACCTCGCTGGCATGGTTCGGCCAGCCGCCGCTAGGCGCGGCAGTCCATGACCTGCGCCGCGCTCAGCGGGCCAAGTCCGTCGGCGACCAGCCTTTACGCGGCACCAGGCACCCGGCCAAAACACGGGCCCGCGATGACCTCCTGACGGCGATCCACCGCGCCTGATCCAAATTTTTTACATGCGCGGACGCATCATGTTCCGCGCCGTTCCACTCGAGACCCTGTTTATGATCCCGGCGCGGACTACGGGAACGTCATAGACAGGCTCCAAGCCCCATGGAGTAACCCATGATCTACGACAGCATCCTCGACACCATCGGCAATACACCGATCGTCAAACTCCATCGGCTGGCACCAAAGCACGTGGATATTTACGTGAAGGTGGAGGCGTTCAACCCCGCCGGCTCGGTAAAGGATCGCCTCGCACTGGCGATCATCCTCGACGCGGAACAACGCGGCACGCTCAAGCCCGGCCAGACCGTAGTAGAAGCGACCTCCGGCAACACCGGCGTGGCGCTTGCGGCAGTATGCGCGGCACGCGGCTACCCGTTCGTGGCAGTGATGTCCGAGACGTTCTCGATCGAGCGGCGCAAGCTAATCCGTGCCTACGGCGGCAAGGTCTTGCTGACGCCAGCGGCGGCACGCGGCAGCGGCATGGTGCAGAAGGCGGCGGAGTTGGCGCAGAAGCACGGCTGGTTCCTCGCACGGCAGTTCGAGAATCTGGCCAATCCGGCCTACCATCGCAACACCACGGCCCCGGAAATTCTGCGCGATTTTGCCGGCCGCCGGCTGGACTACTTCGTTACCGGTTGGGGCACAGGCGGCACGCTTACCGGCGTAGGTGAAGTACTGCGGGTCGCGCGGCCGGAGGTCAAGATCATTGCCTGCGAGCCCGCTGGCGCGGCGCTGTTGTCAGGTAAGGAATGGCAGCCACACAAGATCCAGGGCTGGACCCCGGACTTCGTGCCCGCCGTACTCAACCGCTCGCTGGCCGACACCATCATCCCGATCGACGACGTGCTCGCCCGCGACACCTCGCGCGAGTTGGCGCAAAAGGAGGGCATCTTTGTGGGCATATCCTCCGGCGCCACGCTGGCCGCGGCATTGAAGGTCGCCGCCGACGCACCAAAAGGCTCGGTCCTGCTGGCGATGTTGCCGGACACCGGCGAACGCTATTTGTCGACCTTCCTGTTCGAGGGCGTCAACGAGGGTTCGGACGACGTCGAGTAGCAACGCGGGTTCGGTTGACGTCGAGTAGCAACGCGGGTTCGGTTGACGTCGAGTAGCAACGCGGGTTCGGTTGACTACGGGCTTGAAGTTGCCGGCGTTCGCGTCGCATCTGCTGGCGATAGTCCCCGTGACTTTCTTATGACCGCTCGTGCGCCGGTTGCGCCAAGCCTGTCGGCAAGTTGTCCAGAAGGTTTGCAACCGGGGCCGTAAGCTTGGGGCGTGCCCGCTCACCTAAGTTACGGCCTCCGGCTGCAAGCCTTCTGAACATCCTGGAATCTCATTCGACGCCGCAACCACAACCCGGTGGAGCGCCATACCACCAAGCTCTACCGCTCAATACGTCCGGTTTGCTAGTGGGCGAGTTGGCTACGCTGCTCGGGTCTGTTGGCCATTCTCGATGACGGAACAAACAGCCGTCTTCGCATCAGGCAGGTGCTCAGGTACAACGAGCCCAACGCCAGGCCACGCCAGACACCGACATCGCCGCCAGCGCCAAGGACCAGCGCAGACACCGAAAACAGGAAAAGCGATCCTGCTGCGATCAGGCAGGTCTTCCGTACGAAGTATTCGCGCCGCAAGCGTCTGGAAAGCGTCTTCATGCAGCTATTTTGCGATTGCATTCCATAAAGATGCGATATGGCGAAATCGGTTCGCCATATAGATCGCGTAAAGACTTTCCGTTGCCGACAGCGTCCGCCGTTGCGCGTTGGGGATGCCGTGAAATCAGCTCTGTCGGGTGAGCTTGAAATGTCTGCTCGCGACGATCAGCAGGTCTTACTGTCCGCTCCAACGAAGGCTGGATCGCCGTCGCGCTAATCAATCATCCAGGTTATTCGGTTCGCCTTTCCAGTGACCGATCGCCAGATAGAGCACCAGCAAGCCAAAGACCAGCACCAGACTCTTAAATGGATGCGCGAGCTCGCGCACATACGGGGATATGCCGATAAAGCTGACGAACAAGGCGATGTCCACGAACCACCCCTCCCAGGTCAGCGGCCACCTGTAGCCCCAGCCGTAGAGCTTCGCTGCGTACCAGTATCGAGGTTCATCGGCCATGCTTCGCCCCCTGTTGTGATCTGACATCCAGGTTAAGCCGAATCCGCGCCCGAGGCGCGTCTGTCGGACTGAACCCGTAGCTGGGCATAGGCCACCCTCCGGGCAAGGGACGCCCGTCACCAGAAGCAGCGCGAGCAACACGATTTTAGACTCTCGTGCCGACATCAAGCCACCTGGGAAGCATTGATCAATGCATCTCCGAATGGAATACGACGAACGACTTCAGCCTGAGCTGGATGCCGTCGAAACGAGCTGGCGCAGCGGCAGGCTGGGACCGATTGACAGAAGACGATTGTTATTTGACAATAGTTGTATGAATACAAGTATCGGCGACATCCGGCGGGCCAACACCCACCCGAACCTTATCCTCGGCATTTGCTGCCTGAGCCTGCTTATGGTTGCGATGGACGCCACTATCGTCAACGTTGCGCTGCCCTCGATCCGGCACGATCTTGCCGCGTCGATATCCGGGCTGCAGTGGGTGATCGATGCATACACCATGGTAGTGGCAAGCCTGCTGATGCTGGCCGGATCGATGGCCGACCGCTTCGGGCGTCGCCGCGTGTTCCAGTCGGGCATGGCGCTGTTTATGCTGGGCTCGCTGCTGTGCAGCGTTGCGCCAGACATTCATAGCCTGATCGCGTTTCGCATTCTGCAGGCGCTTGGGGCGACGATGCTCAATCCAGTCGCCATGTCGATCATTGCCAACACGTTCCACGAACCGAAAGCACGCGCACGCGCGATCGGCATATGGGGCGCGGTCGCTGGCGTAGCCATGGCGCTGGGTCCGGTAATTGGTGGCGCGCTAACCCAAAGCATCGGCTGGCGCTCTATCTTCTGGGTTAACTTGCCCGTCGGCGCGGCCGCGATGCTGCTTGCCGCGCGTTACATTCCAGAGTCCAAGGCAGCGCATCCCCGGCGCGTCGATCCGATCGGACAAGTGTTGGTGTTCGTGATCCTGGCCGCGGTGACGTATGCGGTGATCGAAGGTCCGCATGCCGGGTGGGGATCGACGACGATCGTCGGCTTGTTCGCCGCCGCCGCGCTCGCGCTGATCTCATTGCTTGTCTATGAACCTCGGCGTCACGAACCGTTGATCGATGTGCGGTTCTTTCGCAGCGCGCCGTTCAGCAGCGCAACATTGATCGCGGTGTGCAGCTTCTCGGCGTTCTCCGGCTTTCTTTTCCTCAATGCGCTATACCTGCAGGAAGTGCGTGGCCTATCGGCCTTCCATACCGGTTTGTGCACCTTGCCGCTCGCCCTGGCAACGATTCTTTGCTCGCCGTTGTCCGGTCGGCTGGTCGGCACGCACGGCACGCGACCCTCGTTGCTGACCTCCGGCGCGGCCACGGTCATCAGCGCGCTGATGATGACGCAGCTGACCGCCACGACGCCGTTGCCATTGTTGCTGCTGACGTACGTGGTCTTTGGTATCGGTTTCGGCATGGTCAATGCGCCCATCACCAACACGGCCGTGTCCGGCATGCCCAAGGCGCAGGCGGGTCTCGCCGCGGCAGTCGCCTCCACCAGTCGACAGATCGGCGCGTCGCTCGGCGTAGCCCTTGCGGGCACCATTCTTGGCACGCATCTACATGACGGTTTCGCCGAGGCGTCGCATCCATTCTGGTGGCTGATTACCGGCGGCGGCGTAACCGTGATGTTGCTGGGCTGGTTGTCCAGCACTCGCTGGGCGCGTGACACAACCCGCCACGCGGCACACTTGCTGGAAGAAGCACCGGTTGGAGCCACCGCATGATGGCGCATGCCCACAGCGGCAGCGAAGCCGATCACATCTGGCAGATGCTGGTCGGCCTGGTGTGGGAAACCCGCGGTGAATGGCGCCGAAAAGTCAGCGATGCCACCGGCCTGCCCTTCAGTCGCGTGCGCATACTTTGGCGGCTGATCGATGAGCCCAAGACCTTGAAGCAGTTGGCGGTGTCCGGCAGCGACGCACCCGCAACGACCGTAGCCGTAAACGATCTTGAAGATCGCGGCCTGGTCGAACGCAACCCCCACCCAGACAACCGACGCGCAAAACTGGTGTCGCTCACGCCAGCGGGCCGGAAGCTTATTGAATTGGCACGCCGCACCGTACGCGACGACGCACCGCCAGCCGTCCAACATCTTTCCAAGACCGACCTCGCACATCTACGCCGCATTCTGGAGCGGGTAAGTGGCCAAGAGAGTCAGGGCTAAGTTTCAGTTCCCCTCCAGCTGTGAGCCACACCATTCTTTTCCTCACTCGACTATCGGACGTTGGATTTCACTTTGCTAGCGCTTACGGATGTCCGTGCAGACCGGCAACATCGCCGCTGCCGCTGTCAAAGCACTTGAGCTTCAGTTTTTTTGAACACGAACGTAGAGAAGGTAATGATCGTGCGTAATGCACCCGTGCAGATGAAAGGTGATGAGAGCGCCAGGGATGCTTCCTGCGGCTCCATCAGGCCAACGGCCCCCCAACAACGCGACGTCCTTCGCCTAGCCTTGATGATCGATGGTCATCGTGGTCAAGTGCGTCGATGGTATCGGACAGAAACCATCGCCGAGTTTGGAAGTCGCACGCCGCAAGAGCTCTGCGCCCTCGGCCTGGGCGGACTTGTAGTGTCCTACCTTGAGCAAATCTTGCGTGGAAACAGGGACTAGTATCTGACTCGTGGCGCTCTGATGCTGGACGGATGTGCCAACAACATCCCGGTCTCAACGCGCCTCCTTTTGCGACGGTCCGCGGTGTACCGAAAGCGCCGCCGACAGTGGCTCATCACTGATTGCTGTACCGGGAAGCTGGAGATGGTCTTCCACCAAAGTGACCGCTCGCTACCGAATAAGTTTGGCCGAAGCTAAGTCAACAGGCGTTCGCTGGATAGAGCGCCTTGTGTAGAAAGTATCGAGTGTGCTCGCCGCCGAAGCCTGTGAGTTGACCCACCTCTTCGTAGCCGAGCTTCTGATAGAAGCCCAGTGCTTGAAAGCTGTATGTATCAAGGCGCGCGTGTTTGCAGCCACGACGGATTGCCTCTGACTCCGCCGTCGCCAGGAGCTTCGAGGCATAGCCGGACTTACGGTGCTTTTCGTCAACCCATAGAAACAAGACTTCCAAATATTGCCAGTTCGTCCTTCCGGTGAGTCCCCCAATGATGCTCCCGTCGTCGTTGCGAGCAAAGACGCACAAACTCTTAGTGTCTCTAGCTATAAAGGTTGCGTTGTAAGCATGAACTTGGGCGATGACAAATGCCTCATCGCTTTCACGCGGCGAGTCAGTGACCTCAATCCCCATCCTTTTCCCCTTTGACAAATTTCTGGTACTGCCCTGTAGGCCTGCTACAGAACCGAAGAAGGACAAGTCGCAAAGCTACTTCTGGATGGAAACTTTCTGAGTCTCCTCCAAAAGCAATGCTATCTGAACCTCCCCCACGCCTTTCAGGTCACTAACGGCCGCGTCAGTCAATCGCTTATCGCCAGTGCCTTCTCCATATAGTTCATATCCCTTGGCTGAGCGCAGGTACAAGAAATAGAAAGGCATGGCGGGGTTGCCGGGCGCAGCGACAATGACTAGGGGATTTTTGTCCTCGCAGCTATACACCAGCCAGTCCGTACCTCCGAACCTTTTGACCACTGGACCGACGCCGCACTTGTGCTTCGGAGCTTCGCCTGGGCCAGTTCCTGCCGCAAAGGATGCCGTACTAACCGCCAACAGCAATGGCAAACATCTAAACCCCTTCATTCATCCCCCGTTTCAGTCTGTAGAAGACCAAAGGTCATGGCGAATCGAGCTTTGATTGGAGCATCGCGGCCATTCGTTGATGAATGATATTGATTGCCTTCAGTGGTCTGAGCATTACCTTGAATTCGACAATTTTTCCGGTGTCGTTCCACTTGATGATATCCACTCCGTTAACAAGTATTCCATCGATCTCGGTCTCGAACTCCAGCATCGCGTCTGACGTGCCCACAATTTCGCGTACGTAATGGAATGTTGAATTGAAGAACACGGTGAGCGCTGCACTCAGATACGCTGCTGCTAGTGCCTTGCCACGTTGTGGCGCGTGAACCACCGGCGAGTAGAAGACCGCATCTTGTGCGAGCAACGAGTCGAGGCCGGAAGGGTCCTGGGTGCGAACCAGGCGATGCCAAATTTCGAGCGGGTGTTCGTTCATTTCATTGCTCCTCTTACATCCTTCAACATGTCTGCTTCTGGTGGCGGACATTTCCAGTGAACTCAGCGGACATCCTGCCTGCATCGGCCGCTATCGGGCGAAAGTGAAATTTCATTGGCTCGACTCGTGTGCCGCTGTAAGGCCCTCATGAAGGCTACTCATCGCAGCCAAGTAACCTGCCCGATTCCGTATATGGAAGAGAGTGACAGGCCTGGCTGCCGTTTCGCCAAAAACTTTTGTCCGCTGCGTCGCCGGGTACTTCCAGATGATTTTGGCGACTTGGGGAAGAATCAGCAGCTCAGGGCACCTCTCGGGTAGGCCTGGCCGAGAGCGAAACAGATAGGGCAGGCTTCGCCAAAGCACGCGCAAAATGCACAGGAGCCGTGGTACATCCAGCAGAACAATGGTATCGGCTGCTTTAAGCAATTCGTCCGATACACCATCAACGATCCAACTGTCTCGGCTTGCAATGGCCTGCTCAGCTTCGTGACGGTCGGCACGGTTTGTCTTCTGCCATCCCGGCCGCCAGACAATGCCGTCCAGTCCGAAATAGGGCACTCCGCTCCTGGTTGCGAGGGCCCTGCCAAATGTGGATTTCCCTGCCCCCGCATTTCCGGTCACCAGAACTCGTTTCACTGCGGAACTCCAAAACTATCGGGAAAAGGTTTGCGATGCGCACGCTTGAGTTGCTGGCCGACGTCGGTGTCTAGCGGAAGTACCGGCATCCGGCTGGCAATTGTCAGCGCCGTACAGACCCCGTCGAAATAAGCTCAATCGCCTTGCGCTCGACTGCGGCTTGATCCTCGCCGGGGGCGAACACAGCCGCTGTCCTGAGCGACGTCGCTGTGTCACCCACCCACGCCCCATAGATGGCCGCGACGCTACCAGGTCCCGTCCCGGTATGCCCACGATAACCGCTGTGGCCCGCATTGCCGCCCATAATTCCCAAGCCGTAACACGGCTCCGAGAGAGGCCTCGTCGTCGCTGATACATCGAAACGGTGCATGGTAAGCATGGCCTCCATCATCGCCTGCGTTAGCAACCGCCCCTCCATAAGCCGCTGAAGCAACAGCGCGGCACTTGATGCTGTACCAACCAGCAACCCGTGGTAGACCCAACCCGGATGGTATGCCTGTGGATTGCCCCACGCGGTAGCATCGAGATCCGCAGGCGAAAGCGCCAACCTCACATCGCCGATGCCAAGAGGTCTCAGTACCAGGTCTTCCAAAGCGGCAAGAAGCGGCTGCTGGGTAGCTTGCTCGATAAGCCTTCGAACATGGACGTAGCCGATGTTCGAGTAGGACCAACCCATTCCGGGCGCAAAAAGCGGCGCATTGATTTGGCACCGCTCAAGCATCTCATCAACTGTCCAAGGGGTACGCCGCGCACCAACGTCGTCGTGATACGCCGGCAGAAAGCCGTAGTCTGGCAACCCGGAACGGTGCTGAAGCAATTGCCGTAGTGAAAAAGAACGCCCGGCGACCGCGTCGTCAAGGCTGAGCAACGCCCTGTCAACCAAAGACAGGGCAGCAGCAGAAATGATTGTCTTCGTATAGCTCCACCATGGAACGATGCGAGTGCTGTTTGTTTCCACCTGCTCGCCGTCAACCAAGGCGGTGATGACGTCCATTTCCAAAGTCCTTCCCAACGTGATTGTGCGATGAGATAGCTGATCCGCTTCGGGTTGTGGATTCAAGCAGTCGATGCAACACACTACCTGCACGCGTTGAGCCTCAGCAAGGTTGGCTTTTGGCTCCCTCCCCTGCTCGCAAGGGTTGGGGTGGGGTGAAGCTCTTACCTCAGACGTGCTGGAGAGCCCCCCTCCCAGCCTCCCCCTGCGAGCAGGGGGAGGAGCATGGACGGGCGAGCTGAGGGAACGTTGACCGTGGCACCGAGCCCGCGGAATCGCGTCCGCGGCAGGCCACGTTATCTTGCCGCCGCAGGGGGCGTCCCCATTGCCTGGAACAAGGCCGCTGTGTCACTCATGCGGGCGGCCCTGGCCTGGACCTCGGTCAACTTCGCACTTTGCAGATGCTGCTCGCTTAGCACCGCTTCCGGGTAGGAAATTGCGCCCAGACGATAACGCGCGTCGGTGTTGGTGAACGATTGCGATGCCGCTGCCGCTTCGTTGATTGCCGCCTGCAGGGTCAATGCATCCTGTTCCAGCGAGCTCAGCGTATCGGCCACGTTCTGGAAAGCATTGAGCACGGCCTGCTGGTATTGCGCCACTGCCGCGTTGTAATCCGCAATCGCGGCCCTGCGCTGAGCCATCAGGGCGCCACCGTGAAAAATCGGTTGAGTAAGCGAAACGCCTGCGCTCCAGATCGAGCCCGCTGCCGTGAACAAGCTGCCTGGTTTGAATGCCGCAGAACCCAGCGACGCGGACAGCGAAATATGTGGAAACAGATTGGCCGTGGCGACGCCTACCTGTGCAGAGGCCGCATGCACCGATGCTTCTGCGGCGAGCACATCCGGCCGCTGCTGCAACAGATCGGAGGGCACACTGACTGGAACATCCACCGGCATGTGCAGCTCCGCCAGCGTCAGGTTCGACGGCGCCTGATCCGGAGTACGCCCCATCAATACCGCCAACGCATGGCGTGCGCGCAGGGCCTGGCTGCGCAAGGGGGGAATCGACGTATCGATGCTCGCAGCCTGTTGCTGCATCGCCAGCAGATCATCCTGCGATGCCGCACCAAGTCGATATGAGTGCTCGGTCAGCGTGGCCTGCTCGTGCGCCAGCGTGGACAGTCGCTCGCTGGTGCTCAGTTGCTCCGCCAGCGATGCCGCATTGATCGCCGCGATCACAATATTTGCCGCCAAGGCGCGCTTGGCCGCGTCGAACTCGTAGGACTGCTGATCGACCTGCGCTGCCGTCTGTTCGATGCCATGACGTGTCGCACCGAACAGGTCGAAGTTGTAGCTGAGGGCGAGTTGCCCCGCATAGACGTCGTAGAGATTCGTCGGCGGGCCTATATCCGGAATGCCCAAGGCACGCTGTCGACTGGTCTGTCCCTGCGCATCCAGCGACGGCAACATGTTTGCACCGACCTGCGCTCGCAGCAGTTGGTGGGCCGCTTCCAGCGTGTGCCGGGTTGCCGTCAGCGACGGATTGTTGCGCAGACCTTCATCGACCCAGGCATCGAGCGTGTCGCTGCCGTACAAACGCCACCATTCCGGTACCGCGCGCGCACCCAGACTGAAATGCTGGGCAACGCCATCGACCTTTGCACTGTCCGCTGGCGTCGGCTGCACCGCATAGTGCGTGGGTGTCGGCGGCGCGGGTGGTTTGACGGGTGGGGCAAAGGCGCAACCCGCCAGGGTCATGGCCGCCATCAGGGCCGTCACGCGGGCTGACCGAATCATCGTTCCCGATTTCATGCTGAAGCCTCCGGTTCCGGCGCCGGTTCATCGGCGCGCACGCGGAACCACGCGGCATAAAGTGCCGGCAGATAGAACAGCGTAAGCACCGTCGCGACCGTGATGCCGCCCATCAGTGCGGTCGCCATCGGCCCAAAGAAGTTGCTGCGCAACAGCGGTATCAAGGCCAGCACAGCCGCAGCGGCGGTCAGCGTGATCGGGCGGAAACGGCGAACCGTCGCGCCGATAATGGCCTCCCAGCGCGGATGCCCGGCATGGATGTCCTGTTCGATCTGGTCGACCAGGATCACCGAGTTGCGCATGATGATGCCGAACATCGCGATCGTACCCAGCAGGGCGACGAAACCGAATGGCTGATGGAACAGCAGCAGCGCGGCGATCACGCCGATCAGTCCCAACGGAGCCGTAAGCACCACCATGAAGGTGCGCCCGATGCTTTGCAGCTGAATCATCAGTAAGGTGAGCACGGCGATCACCATCAGCGGCATCTGCACATTGATCGAACTCTGCGCTTTCTCGTTCTGTTCGACCGAGCCACCCACCTCGATGCGATAACCCACCGGCAAATGGCTGCGGATATCGGCAAGTTTCTGGTCGATCACATTCGTTACATCGAGACCCTGCGCAGCGCCGCGTGTATCCGATTGCACGGTGATCGAGGGCTGTCGATCGCGCTCCCAGATCACGCCGTACTCAAGGCCATAACTGACATGCCCGAGCTGCGCCAGCGGAATCGCCGTGCCGTTCGATGTGGGTATGGCCAGCCGCTCGATCTGATCCGGATGAATGCGATCGCCGTTGGTACTGCGCAGATCAACGGCGATCAGCTTGTCGCGCTCGCGGAACTGCGTCACGGTGGTGCCCGACAAAGTCATTGCCAGGAAATTGGCCACATCCTGTGAGCTGATGCCCAACTGGCGTGCCTTGATCTGGTCTACCTCGAAACGCACCGAACGCTCGGCTGGCTCATCCCAATCGAACTGCACATTGGTGGTGTCGCGATCAGCGCGCATCACCGCAGCTACCTGCTCGGCGATGCCGCGCACCGTGGCGATATCGTCACCGTCGACGCGAAACTGCACCGGAAAGCCCACCGGCGGTCCGTTTTCCAGCCGGCTGACACGACTGCGCACGTCGCTGAAATCGCGCTTCAATTCGCCATCCAGATACGTCGCGAGCTGCTCGCGCTGCTCGACGTCTTTGGCCGTAATCACGAACTGCGTGAAGTTGGGCTGCGCCAGTTGCTGATCCAGCGGCAGATAGAACCGTGGCGCGCCACTACCGACAAAGCTGACATAGCTGGCGATTTCCTTGCGGCCCTGGATCGCCGCTTCAAAGCGTTTGGTCTCACGTAGCGTCGCGGCAAACGAGGCGCCTTCCGGCAGGCGCAGGTCGACCAGCAACTCCGGACGATCTGAGCTCGGGAAAAATTGCTTGGGCACGATCCCGAAACCCGCGAGCGCCACGACGAACAATGCAACCGTCGATGCCAGCACGAGCCAACGGTTACGCAGGCAGAAATCCAGCCAGCCGCGAAAACGCCGATAGAACGTGGTGTCGTAGATCTCGATGTCGTTGCCGTTATGCACCGGCTGGACGGCCTTCGCGGCGCGCTCGTCACGCCAGCGCCGGGGCAGGAAACGCGCCCACCATTCCTGTCCCGGTTTGGCGCGCTCATGATGCTCGGGCAGCAGGTGATAGCCCAGCACCGGAATCACGATCACCGCCGCGAGCCAGGACACCAGCAGCGCAATCGCCGAGACCTCGAAGATCGAGCGCGTGTATTCGCCGGTGCCAGACTTGGCCAGGGCGATTGGCAGGAAGCCGGAGACCGTAACCAGGGTGCCGGTCAGCATCGGAAAGGCCGTACTGGTAAAGGCGAAGGCAGCGGCACGCGCCCTGCTCCAACCCTGTTCCAGCTTCACTGACATCATCTCGACCGCGATGATTGCGTCGTCCACCAGCAGACCCAGCGCCAGCACCAGCGTGCCGAGCGATACCTTGTGCAAGCCGATGCCGAACATATCCATGCACAGCGCCGTGGCAGCCAGCACAAACGGGATCGAGATCACCACCACCATGCCGGTGCGAAAGCCCAGGCTCAGCAGGCTCACCAGCAACACAATCGCCACCGCCTCGGACACGGATTCAAGGAAGTCGTCGACCGAGTGCGACACGGCATGCGGCATGCTGGTCACTTCGGATAGCTTCAGGCCCGCTGGCAGGCGCTTCTGCAAGGTACCGCTCGCCTGGTCCAGTGCCTTGCCGAGCTGCACCACGTCACCACCGGGTTGCATGGTGACGCCGATGCCCAGCACTGGCTTACCCATGAAACGCATCAGCTGGCTCGGCGGATCGTCGTAGCCGCGTCGGATGGTGGCGATATCCCCAAGCCGGAAACTCTTGCCGTTGATATGCAGCAAGGTATCGGCCAGCGCATTCATGTCATCGAACTGCCCGCTCGGTCGCACGAATACACGATCGTCAGCAGTCGTCAGGACGCCGGTGGAAGCTACCGCGTTTTGTTCATTGATCGCCTGACCGATCTGCTGTGGGCTGATGCCCAACTTGGCGAGCTGCACATTCTGGATATCGATATAGATGTGCTGGTTCTGGTCACCGAAGTAATCCACCTTCGCCACACCGGGTACATGCAGGAGTTCGGCGCGCAATTGATCGGCGTAGTCGTGTAGTTGCGCCGGCGTGTAGCCGTCCCCTTCCAGCGCATAGATGTTGGTATAGACGTCACCGAATTCATCATTGATGAACGGCCCTTGCACGCCCTGCGGCAGCTGCGCGCTGATGTCACCGACCTTCTTGCGCACCTGATACCAGGTGTCCGGCACGATGGAGGACGGTGCGGAATCCTTGATGTTGAAAAAGATCAGCGACTCGCCGGGACGGGAATAGCTGCGCAGAAAGTCGATCGCCGGTGTTTCCTGCAACTTGCGTGATATGCGATCGGTCACCTGCTCCTGCACCTGTTGCGCAGTGGCGCCTGGCCAGAAAGTCTGGATCACCATTACCTTGAAGGTGAACGGCGGGTCTTCCGATTGCGAAAGATGCTTATACGACAGCAGGCCGAACAGCGCGATCATCCCCATCAGGAAAAACACCAGGGACTGATGACGCAAACTCCACGCCGAAAGATTGAAACGTCCTTCGTTGCTCATTGCGGCGCATCCTCTGGATGCGGCGGTGCGATCGGCGCGACCTTTTCGCCGACCGTCACGGTATGCACGCCCTGCATCACCACGCGTTCGCCTGCGTGCAAGCCACTGGCGATCAGCACGTCGCGTTCGCCGTAGCGGGTGACGGTGATAGGACGCAATTCAAGCGTGGCATCGGCAGGTCGAACTACCCATACGGCGGGATGCTCGCCCTGGTGAAACAAGGCGGTGGCGGGAATGCTTACGACACCGCCCGACGGCTTGCCGCCTTGCAGCACGACATCCGCGGTCATGCCGAGCTGCAGCACGTTTGCGGGTTGATCGATGGTCAGCTTGACCAGATAGGTGCGCGATTGGGGATCCGCCGCAGGCGCCACCTCGCGCACCCGCGCGTCGAAGACATGGCCCGGCAACGCCGACAGCGTCACCTTGGCCGCCTGCCCGATGATGATGTCGTCGATCCGGCTTTCCGGCACATCGAGATACACCTCGCGCTCGCCCGACCATGCAAAACCGAACACGGCCTGCCCGGCGGCCAACACCTGGCCGGCATCCGCCTGCCGACTGGTGATGGCGCCGTCGTGATCGGCGCTCAGGGTGGTGTAGCGCGACTGGCTTTGCGCCAGCTCGAACTGCTGTCTCGCCTGCTCGCGCGCGGCCAGCGCAGACGCGTAGGCATCCTGCGTCTGTTCCAACTGCAATTGGCTGATCAGGTTCTGCTTCGACTGCGCTTCGTCGCGGTCACGCTGCTGGGTTGCAAACAGCAGGCGATGCTCAGCTGCTTCCAGTGCCGCCTTCGCAGCCGCCAGCTGGTTGCCGGCATCGGTGGGATCGAGCTGCGCCAGGGCCTGCCCTTTCTTCACCAGATCGCCTGGATTGACGTAACGCGCGGTCAACTGCCCACCCACCCGGAACGACAGCGGCATTTCGTAACGCGCATGGATGTCACCCGGGAACCGGCCCGCCGACACGCCATCGAAGGCCTGTACCGACTGTGCGATCACGGGCACGGCCTGATCCACCTCAGGTGCTTTTTGGGCGCAGGCCGCCAGCAATATCAAAGAGATGGCTACGGCGCCGGGCAACCAGGCAGGCCGTTTTGGACCGCGTGGCGTGGGGAATTCTTGCTGTTGCACAGGCCGCTCCTGGGGATGGCTGGGGGCTGGTGTTCGCGACGGGACTGACCGGCGCGACGCCTAAATACGTTGACGAACTCTAATACAGTGATGTATTTGAATTCAAGTAAGCATTGGAATGCATCTGCCAAACGGCGTGGTACCATGAGGCATGCCGCGCAAACGATTGACCCGGGAAGAAAGCCGCGAACAGACCCGCCTGCGCCTGCTTGACGCTGCGGCGGTGGCGATCGCCAAGAAAGGGCTGACCGCGACCAGCGTCGAAGACATCGCCGGCCAGGCCGGCTACACCCGTGGCGCGTTCTACTCGAACTTCAAGAGCAAGACCGACCTGTTCATCGAGTTGCTCAAGCGCGATCACACGAGCATCCAGGAAGATCTGCAGAAGCTGCTGGACGCAGACCTTCCCAGCGAAGATCTGCAAAAACAGCTAGCGCTGTTCTACGGTCAGTGCTATCGCGATCACACCAGCTATATCGTCTGGGCCGAAGCGCGGCTGCATGCGGTGCGCGATGCAAAATTCCGCCAACGCCTGAATGCGCTGTGCCTGGAAAAGCGCGACGTGATTGCTTATTTCATCGCGCAATTCTGCAAGCGCATGAACCTGCCCGTACCTGCCGCTGCTAACGATCTCGCGCTCGCGACGATGGGGCTGATCGACGGCGTGCTCTACTTCAATATCACCATGCCGAACGAACTGCCGGATGCCGCCGCTGAATCGGTATTGAGCACGATCTTCAGCGCAACGTTCTTTGGCGCTAAGCCCTGAGGCATACACAAGTTGGGTTGGCGCAGCGTGCGTCACCGTGAGATCGGAAGTCAGCTAGAGACCACGCCAGTGACACGCGGCAGTGTGCAGCACGCTACCGCCAACCTGATATCGCGCCGCGTTGCTCAAGACTTCTTCGTGAGAGGTGCGCTCCGGGCAGTTGCCTCAACCGGTCGAGGCTACGCACTGAAGACTGCGTAGGCGGTGACCTAGCCCGTAAGGTGTACCAAGCAAAGCAGCCTCCCTTCAGGGGTACAACGAAAGTTCGCCTTCGATTTCCACGGGGATATTGAACGGCAGCTCCGCCACGCCAATCGCACTGCGCGTGTGCGCTCCCCGCTCAGGCCCGTACAACTCGAGGATAAGGTCGGAGAACCCATTGATGACGTTCGGTTGTTGAATGAATCCAGGCGCGGAGTTGACCATGCCAAACACACGGTGCCAGCAATTCACCCGATCCAGGTTGCCGATCGCGCGCTTGAGGCTGGCAAGTATGGAGAGAGCGACCAATCGCGCCGCCTGGTAGCCCTCACTCACCGAGAGTTCTGCGCCAAGCTTGCCGAAAGGTGCGGCCATCAAGCCATCAGCGCCCTGCGGCCCGTGGCCCGAGATAAGTACCCGCGTGCCGCACACCTGGATGAATTCGAAGGGCAAGGTCAACCCCACGGGCACCGTGAACGGTGGCGGCAACGCCAACCCCAAAGCCGCCAGACGTACTTCGATCTCGCTCATAGATGCTTCCTAACCACGCATGATTCGTTGACGATTGACCTGCTGATGAAGCCGATGCGATGCCGCTTCAGAAAGTCTGGCACGGAAGTCGCCGCCGTTTGTTGCTTTCTATGACCGCGACACAACCAAACTGCAGATGGATCCGTCCACTCTAGTTGATGGCGACACTAAGCTTGGGAAGCGCATGTTGCGCACCTTTTTGCGCCTCTAACAAACGGCAACTTTCGGCCATTATGAAAAGTGCCCGGTTATGAAAAGTTCTGGGGTAGCGAGCGCCCGGATCACCTTGCACTTGGGCTCTCCAGTGCGATCGTCCCGTTTTCTCCTTTTCATAATTACAGCATCTTCAGGAACTCCAGCAACGAGTCCGAGGCCCGGAATCGCCTGGCGGGTGTGTCGGGATCCTTCAGCTTGGCGAGCGCCTTCTCCTTCATTTCGAGGCTCGCTTCCACATATTGATGCGTGGTAGTCGGACTCTCGTGACCAAGCCACAAGGCAATCCCCTCGATGGATTCGCCGGACTGCAGCAAGTGCATCGCTGTCGTGTGCCGCACGGTGTGAGGGGATATGTGGCGATCACGCAAGCTCGGCATCACCGAGCTTGCTGCCACCACAGCCAGCGCGAGCCGCTGCGTGACATTGGTACGCGTCATCGGATGGCCGTCCCGGTTAGGCAGCAGCGCCGATGCCGGTACCAGATCGGGGTTCAGCCTCAACCAAGCCCGTATCGCCCTGACCGTCGATCGCCACAGAGGCATCGTCCGCTGCTTGCGTCCCTTGCCGTGCAAGTGGATACAAGCGGCGCCGTCGAGCACGACATCGGCCACGCGCACACCCGTGATCTCGGACACCCGTGCCCCGGTGTTGTAGAGCATGTGCAGCAGCAAGTGGTCGCGCTGGCTGGTCCAGCTTGCACCGGGCTTGCCGATAATCGCCAGCATCTCCTCGCGCGAAAGGAAGCCGAGCATGGGTCGCTCAAAGCGCTTCATCGGCACGCCCAGGGCCTG
>Ga0302182_10000569_pt1 | contig 22546 bp, 18 predicted proteins | sample I_Palsa_N3_1_FD_198781 | JGI IMG/M metagenome (GOLD analysis project Ga0302182, IMG submission 198781) | Peat permafrost microbial communities from Stordalen Mire near Abisko, Sweden - I_Palsa_N3_1 | ecosystem: Environmental > Terrestrial > Soil > Palsa > Peat permafrost | place: Sweden...
GCGCGCGCTACGGCTCTGCGTTTGCAGCATGCGGCGCTCGAATTCGCAATCGAGCTCCACACTATAGGCGACCAGAATTTGCGAGAGAAGGGCCGAAAGCGGCTTGTGCGGCGCCGACATCATCCGATAGCGAAGTCTATCACGAGCCGGAACTGCGAATCGCCGCTCAAGCGCAAAGTGATTTTGACCGGAGAACAGCATCAAGCAGTGGATTTTCGCGGCGTTCTGCGAGGTAACCCCGATCTGTTCCGTGCGAGTGACGCGCCACTCGTACAAAGCTCTGATCGAGCTCTTTCGGCTTGCCGACTTGCCAACTCAGGAACTGAATGATAAAAAACGTTTCCGCTGCGCCGGCGAAGATCGAAGTGCAGGGGGCGCGGCTACCCGAGGTTGCGCTGAAGATGTCAGAGCGGTGATGGGAAATCACTAGCGACGAGCCGCCCTGGCTGCTCGTCGGAATAGACGGAGAGAACGTATGAAGAAGCGATTCCTTGGAAACAGCGGATTGGAAGTTTCGGCTTTGGGACTCGGCTGCATGGGGCTGAGCTTTGGCTATGGCCCGGCCACCGAGAAGAACGAGGCGATTAAGTTGATCCGCGCGGCGTTTGAACGAGGCGTTACATTTTTTGATACGGCCGAGGCTTACGGTCCCTATGTGAACGAGGAACTGGTAGGGGAGGCCGTCGAGCCGTTTCGCAAGAAAGTTGCCATCGCTACCAAATTCGGCTTCAAGGAAGGCATTCCAGCAAAAGGGCTGGACAGCCGGCCCGAACGCATTCGTGAACATACGGAAGCGGCGCTAAAGCGGCTGCGCACTGACGTGATCGATCTCCTGTATCAGCACCGTGTCGATCCCAATGTGCCTATCGAGGATGTCGCCGGGACTGTTAAGGATCTAATCCGCCAGGGGAAGGTAAAGCATTTCGGAATGTCGGAGGCAGGAACTGAGAACATTCGCCGGGCTCACGCCGTCCAACCGGTCGCGGCGCTGCAGAGCGAATATTCATTGTGGTGGCGGGAGCCGGAGAAAGAAATCCTGCCGACGCTCGAAGAACTGGGTATCGGATTTGTGCCGTTCAGCCCGCTGGGCAAGGGGTTTCTAACCGGAGCCATCTCCGACAAAACAGAGTTCGACAAGACCGATTTCCGCAATGTCGTTCCGCGGTTTTCCGAGGAATCCCGCAAAGCGAATCAGACACTGGTCGATGCACTTGGAAAGGTCGCGGACCAGAAAAAAACAACCAAGGCGCAGATTGCGCTCGCGTGGCTGCTCGCCCAGAAACCGTGGATCGTGCCCATTCCCGGAACCACGAAGCTGCACCGCCTCGAAGAAAATCTTGGCGCAGCAAACGTGGTACTGACGGCCGACGATCTCAAGGAAATCCACGGTGCGATTTCCGCGATTGACGTTCAGGGCGACCGGTACCCGGCGCACTTACAGAGCCTTGTGAACAGGTAGACTAATCGAAAGTCGAGGCTGGCTGTATGAGAAGAAAATCCAGCGAGATGTGTTCCATGATTTTGAGCTTTTTCATTTGAGTCTTCGTGTTCCGGGGTTGGAGTTTCTATTCCGTTTTGGAACGGATTGTACCGCGCCAGCAAAGTATCGTCGGCAATGCAATTCCCTACGCACAGCCCAACCCACAATTCGCGTGGTCTTGTGCGATTCGGCGTTGCTTTGGATGAAAATCGTCTTAACGACGCCGGAGCAGGCGATTCGGGCGTACAATGCTTGGCGTTTTCGAAGTCGAAAAGGAAATGTCGGTTAAGTCCGCGAGTGCGCGGTCCGATTGTCACTCTTCTTCCAACGGAAGGCACCTATGTTCGACAGCGTACTCCCCGCCGAGAGCGAGCCGATCAGTGTGGTTGGTTCTCGGTGGCTATGGGCGGCCCGGTTTTTTGCCTTGATTTACGCGGTTTCCTTGGCCGGAGAATATGTGGCTGTGGCTCATTTTGAGCCACTGGACTCCGTAATCGGGTTTCTATTCACGTTCGGTCTTCGGAGCTTGCTCAGTGTTGTACTGCTCAGTTTGTTGTTCCGTAGCGGGAAGAAATCATTGGCATTTGCGCTTGGTCTCGGCGCGGCAACCGCTTTCATTGCGCTGTTTGGGGTCGCCGCTGATGCGCTGTTCTCGCCACTCGGTCGGTCATTCAATCTATCTTTAGCATTGATCATCTTCGGTCCCATTACCCCGCCGTTTGCCGATATGATGCATCAACCCAACCCACAGCTTGCCACGGAGGGGTGGTTGCTGTTTTGGTCCTTCGGTATCTGTGCGGCGATGCTCGGGGTAAGCAGCGTCGTCACATTCAGGAAAATGGCGCACGAAGCAAAGGGGATGGGGGGACTGCGATTCGCCTTTCGCGCCGGAATATGTTGCCCACTTGTCGTTTGGCTGATATTCATGGTGCTTATCTTTATCTGGCTTGCCGCTGGCGGGGGCATCCACATCTGAGGATTGCTCTTAATATCTCTCCGCGATAAGAGACACCTGACAACGCGGAGCAGCGGCCGGCAGTTCCTGTAGCCGCCAAGAGCGGCAAATTCACAGCTGCAAAATGAAAAGGGCGCCAGAAGCTGGCGCCCTTTTCGCTGATCGCGATCAAAAATGGTAGATTGGCTTATTTTTTTCGCGTTCAATCGGCCATGGTGCCGGCCGCAATGGCGCGCGTTCTTTCATTCTCGTCGTGCTCGCCACTTTTTTCCGCTTCTTCCAACCGCGCGGTGGCTCGTCCGATGGCCCCGGCAAGGGAGCATCGAAATTCGGCGGTCAAAACATTCAGGTCCAGCGGGACGGGGCGGTCATTGGACATACGGATCAGAGAAAGATAGCCCCAGCAATTTGCCGAGCTAGCCGGCGACTTGGAGACGAGTTCGAGTTTCAGCTCCCATGGAGGTTCGGTGATTTCGCTCGCGAACCAGGAGAAAAGCCACGTTCCATCGGGCAAATAGCGGATGGGACGGATGGTGGAGGAAGAGAAACCGTTTCTACCTTTTTTCACAAACCGAACCGCGTCAAACCCGATGGGTTCGAGGGTCTCCCGCAAAATCCGGCACATTGAGCCGAGATCGTTACAGTCTCGCAACTTCTCCGACGCTTGGCGAATGGCCACCTGATTGGCCAGAATTTGACGACGACGGGTCACACCCTGCAGCACGGAAAGCAGCTCTGCAAATTCTTGATAGCGCAATTGCTGCACTCCAAGATAAATACCGATGCCCGCGACGGCCAGGACCAAGGCAATGGCTCTGCGCTGCTGGAGCAACACCAGGCTGAGAAAGCCAAAACCTGCGGTTACTGCGTAGAGAATGAAAACGGCGTTGCGCTGGGACACGCCGAGCTTGAGCAGTTTGTGATGAATATGATGTTTGTCGCCGTCGAATAAAGATTTGCCCGCGAGGAAACGGCGCACCACCGCCAGGGTGACGTCGAGAATGGGAAGGCCTAGCGAGACGATCGGGATTGCTACCGCGACGATAGTCGGCGCTTTTTCCGATCCTGCGAGCGCAAGCGCAGCGAGCATGAATCCGATGAATAAGCTGCCTGAATCGCCCAGGAAGATGGATGCGGGATGGAAATTAAAGCGCAGGAAGCCAAAAGTGGCGCCCGCGAGTGCGATGGTGAGGAAGGCGATTGGGGGGTCTGGCACGACCAACGACATGACGAAAACAACCACGGTGGAGAAAAGCGCCGAGCCCGCGGCCAGGCCGTCGAGCCCGTCGATGAGATTGAAGGCGTTGGTGATTAGGAGCACCCAGAGTATCGTCAGCGGCAAGCAATACGCCCAGCCAAGTACTTGTCCGCCACGAATCAGGCTCAAATTGTGAATACCGTATCCACTGGCATAGAGCCAGATGGCGGCCGCGGTTTGTACGGAAAATTTCAGGTACGGACGCAACGGCCGTACGTCATCGAATAAACCCAAAAGAAAAACAAGCAGGGCCGGGCCCAAGAGGCCGACCATTTTCGTAGCGTACAGCGGAGCCGCCGTGCCGAACAAATGCGGCAGAACTGTGGCGAGAATCACTACGGTCATGAAGGAGAAGCAGATGGCTATTCCGCCGAGCCTGGGCACCGGAACGGTGTGCACGTGCCGGTCGGACTTAGGAACCTGTACCCAACCTTTGGCGTTCGCAAGCTTCCGCACGCACCACGTGGACACCACGGAAAGACATGCACACAGAACAAACCCTGCGAGATAAGCCATAGGTTCAGGCGCCCTTATAAATTAAGTAGCGGAGGTGAATGAGGCCAAGTTTTAGTAAGGATAAGATGCCGAGGACCGGTGTCGTTTGGAGAACACTAGTTATTTGTTGCGGTCAAACGGCACAGAGTTCGTGGAGTAAAGAGGCGCACAATCGATAGTCTCGTCCCTTTTTCGCGATTTTGAGTCGCCCCACAACAGAAGTTGACAGTAATAATCCGTGATTCGATCCCAGGTATAGAACTGCTTGACGCGTTCAACAACCGCAGCTTTCATGCTCGCAACGTCTGCGCCGCCGCAGTCGACCGAATCGATGCAGGTACTGACCGAATCGGAAGCCGAGAAAAATAAACCTGCGCCGCCCAGGACCTCACGATTAAATGGGTTGTCATGAGCAACTATGGCGTTCCCGCATCCCATCGCTTCCAGCAGCGACGGATTAGTGCCCCCCACGCTATGTCCATGGAAATACGCGCGGCAGAAAAAACGCAGCGCCTGAATTTTTGATCTGTCGTAGACCGGCCCAATGAATAAAAGGCGATCGCCCTGGAATCTCCTCAGGGATTCTACGTACGCGCTCTTGCGCGTGTGGTCGCCAACCAGCACGAGTCGCGCTTGCGTACCCGAATGCAGAAAGCCTTCAATTATTTCACGGACATGATTTTCGGGTTCGAAACGGCAGACAACGAGATAGTAGGAGCCAGGGTCCAGGCCGAAACCGCCTAAATTCTCAGGATGCGCGCTGGTGGCTATATCCCCGCCGTAAGGAATGACGTCGCACGGCGGTAGTTTGCGGTAACGAGATTGCAGGTTCGCCCTGATTGCGGCGGCATCGGCGATGATCCGATCCGGCGTCCACATGGCGATCGTTTCAGCCCACCGCAGGTACTGGCGCGCAACCGGCCCCCATTTGCCTCGCGCCCACTCGAGACCATCCATGTTAATCCACACTCGAGTGCCCCAGATTCGCGGCAGCCAGCAAAGCGCGGACGAACCGTAACCGAGCATGTAGACCACGTCGAAGCTAGAGCGCGCCTGCCAAAAGCATGCGGCGTCATACGCCAGGGTGCTGAGCGGGCCTAGAGCGCGGGTCGGCACGCGGCGAAGTTTTACACCTTTGTATTCGGCGTTGAGTTGTTCCGGGGCTTGGTCGGAAGCTTCGCAAAATACGGTGACCTCATGACCGCGCTCGACTAGCCGGACGGCCAGCTGCTCGGCGAACGTTTCGAAGCCGCCGTAGCGTGCGGGGATGCCTCGGCTCCCCAGGATGGCTAGCTTCATCGGCCCTTCCCGAGAGACAAGTGGCCCTTTTCGAGCCTCGCATCGGGCTCAACTCGAGAGTCATCCGCCGGTCCGAGCCTCCCCAGCAGTCCATCCCGGAGCGCTCTGAGCAGCAATCGCGCGTTTCGCAGTTTATCCTTTGAGATCAACAAGGTCAGGAGAAAGTAATAGGGCATCCAGCGTAGAATGTAGCATCTCCACGGCCGCCCCATGCTCGACAGCCGCAAGAGATACATGGCATTCCTCAGCCGATAGTACTTTCGTATGTCGCTATGGAGATACACGCTTTTACCGAACACGTCGATGGCTTCGTCGCCGACGCTGTGCATCATACTTGCGCTCGGAATGCAGTAACTCTTGTACCCCATGCTGCCCGCGCGCAGCGCCCACTCCGTATCGACTAAATCTATGAACAGATCGTCACGCATTAACCCTACAGCTTCCAGTGCAGCGGTGCGGATGATGGCCCCCGAAGCTATTAGGATATCGGTCTGAACTGGCGTGCTTGAACGAGGATCAAGTTTGATCTTGCGTACCGTAAAAATGCCATACCGGATCGCAAACGACGGGATATCGGTTTTCTCGTCTACGTACCGTGGGCCAACAGCGGCAACCTTGATGCCAACGTTCAGGAGTTGGCCTTCAGCGGCCAGGAGCTTGCTTACCATTCCGGAAGGTAGCTCGCTGTCCTGGTCTAGCAAAAGCACATGCGAGCATCCGTGACGGATGTTCTCCTGAATGCCGATATTATGGGCCTCCGCAACGCCGTTGTTATCTCCGAGTGGAAGATAGGAAATGGGATATTGAAACCTCCCAAGAAACGGTTCCATTGTGGCGGGCGGGCTAGGCGTATTGTCAACGGCTACCACTCTGTCGACTTGCCCGATGAGACTCGTTAGCAGGCGTTCGAGGAGCGTCAAATCCGGATGATAGAAAACGACAACAGCGCCAATCATGACTCGTTTACCTGCGGCAGAGTCACAGCCGCCAGACGTGGCGCGCGACTGTTTCGGGCGCGCGGAAACGCGGAGGGGCGTCTCTGAGCGAAGTACGAAAGGATCATCAATGTGATAAATAACGAGCTTAAAAGCTCTGGATTAGTCCCCGCAGCAAGATAGCCGCTAACTAGCGCGAAACCGAACGCCCGCTCCTCCATTTGGCGCGTCTTGATAAGTCTGCGTGCCGTGTAAAACACGACGGCTGAGTAGCCGATGAACCACGGCAGACCGAATTTCCTAGTAATGTTCAGGTAGTCTATCTCGAAGCTCTGAACATAATCAGACTGGCCAAGGCTATAAAAAGGGACTCCGGCTCCCTGCCCAATGAGGAGAACGCTAGCATGGTTACGAAATAGATCAATAACAGATTGGAAGTGGCCTATCCGGACCTCAGCCGTAGTGGAATTGCCTGCCCAAGAGTCCGTTATCTGGTCTGAGAAGGACGGCAGAGACAAAAAAATCAGGATAGCGATCCCTCCAACGACGATAACGGGCACGAACCTCTGTAACCAGACCCGCAGGTGTGTTTTGCTTCCATTTGGACTGCCAGCAACGGAACGGCGGAGCAAAACGGTTCCAGCATAAATCGCGCCAAATATCAGGGCGATTGTGACACCGGCTTTTGAAAACGTCAGTCCCAGTGCCAACAAGATGACTCCCGCGCGAAGAAGCCTGCCAACAAACAGGTAATAAACGAACGCTGGAACGAGAAACAGGGTGCTGGAAAAGTAGATCCATGGAACCTCAAGGCCGTCGAACGACTGCGTCCCGAAAGAACCTTCCTTTCCTTCCAGGCTGGTAAGATATCCAAACACAGTTTGGCTAACGGCGTTGTCAGGCAGAAAAATAATCAGCGCAAACGCCACGACGACCACTACCGCGAGCGAGGATATGCAAGCATAGAACGCTCGTAAAGGGAGTCGCGTGTCGAGCGCAGGAAGAATCACGGCAAGAAACCACGCGAAAACAAATGGCGTAACCTGTGTTAATCCCACAGTCATGTCTCCGCCGCGCACCGCGCCATAGAACAGCGCCCAGGTGGGCCAAACCACAAAGAGCGTCAATCCTATGGTTAACTCCCGCGAGGACAGGTTGAAATACTTTAGCGTCCATAGCGGCCACAAGAGTGCGGATAGAAACGCGAGGCGTTTTAGCCCCAGCGTGCCAAGAGGATCAAAAATATTGGCCACAAATAGGAACACCAGGGTTGCGATGAGCCAATAAGACGCGTGCTTGGTGGTCACGCCAAGAACCGTCCTTCCTGATTGTCCAGAGATTTGCATGGGAGGCGGATTCTCGATGCGACTATGAGATATCGCTCGTGTAGTGCTCGGCTCGCGGGCGGCAACTTAGCAGGTGGCCGTTTTCACGATCGGCGATTCGTGAAACCAAAGGACACCGAGCCAGAATAACGATGTGAAACGGTTTGGCGAGTTCGAGAATCTCGACCGTTAGGCCTGCCGCCTCCAAGAGCTGCCGGCTATTGTGTTGATCAAAAACATGGTGATGCAAACAACGGTTTTCGAAATTCCGCAAACTCCGCTGGCGGAATTGCTCCGCAGAGCCAGCGGCTGGATCGCGGGATAAGTCGTGCAACGCGATAATCTCTTGGAGATGGGTCGTGTCCGTTTCGTCTGTTCCGAGCCCGTAGTCGTCTAGCATGTGCGCAATCGGAGTTGGGGTACGCCGATGATCAAATGTCTGCCGGTAATCGGGGAGAAGAATGATGATAGCTCCGCCAGGCTTCGCTACTCTCACCCACTCCTTGAGCGCTTTGACCGGGTTAGCAGTATGTTCGAGGCTATGTGACGACAGAACGAAATCATACTGGTAATCGGCGATGCCATGGAGATCCGTTGCTTCCCGGACGAAGTTGAATCCATTGCGCTTGTGGGGATGATAGGAAAATGTTGGACCTTCAGTTCGTCTTCCTTCCCAGATGGTCTCCAGAGAATATACGCAATTGTCCAGACCCTGCAGATGGCGGTACAGGGGCAGCACGCCATCATCTTGGAAAACAGCGCTCGGACCACCAACCTCCAAGCCGGATTTCCCGTCCACCTGCGCACGAAACTGTTTCTGCGATTTGACCGAGCGACCAAGAACCCGTCGTGCAACTTGCACCGCGGGTCCTCGCGCGAAGCCCCCAAAAACTGTGCGTAAATTGGCCATTGGTCTTAGATGCGGCCCGGCTCGGCGCAGCCGCGAAGTGCGTAAGGGGGCGCCGGCTCGATGGGGCCATAAAAATTTAGCCGAACAACAGTGTTCGCAACCCGCTCCGCATTCGCGCGTATGCCCATTCGGAGGACAGGGCTCTAGCGAAGGAGATCTTGCGCACGCCTTTTGATTGCCGCCACTTTTCGATCTTCATACCCAACGGCAAAAGTCCCAGATGCGATCGGAATATTTTATCCACACCGCACGAGAGCCCACTGCTCAGCTGCAGTCGCGCCAGACATTCATCCAATTCGTCGGACGCCCCGAGGTTGACCTCTGAACCAGCGTCAAAGACGGGCGTCGCATTTAGCGCTTGGTCGTACAGAAACTCCAAACGGAGTTTCCAACCCACGCCGCGGTGAATTTCGGTCACGCTTTCTTGCGTAGTTCGACCCAAGCTGAGCCGGCGAGCGGGAGCTTCGATGAGCTCGCCAAGCTTGGCGCGATACTCATCCAGAGTGGTGGCTCGCAACATACAATTTTCCAGCGCAATATCATCCGCACCGAGAACGCTTATAGCGTCGGAGTATGGGAAAAAGGTGATTAGCGGCACCCCGTAGGTTCCGGCTTCCAACAGCGAAGTAAGGGAAGCAAACGGAAATGAATCCAGGTAGATGTCGGCAGCCTCATAGAAAACGGCGGTATCCTCTTTTATACCCATGATCCGAATGCGGTTCGGGAATCGCCCAACGGCCTCGCGCCATTGACCGCCGTTTTCGGGTCCCACCAGAATTAAGCAGACTTGTTGGTATCGCTCCAGCAACGGCAGAACCGCGCTGCAAAAGCTAATTTCACCGATCGGCTCGTACTTTGAAGCACTCGCTATCGACAACAAGACTACCGACGATTCGGGAATTCCGAGGATTCGTTTGGCCTCGGCACGAGAGTGCGTCCGCTGCGTCTTGCCCAGGGGTATCGGCAGGATCGTGCTGCGATCCGTTTGTATTCCCCTTCTCTTACGAGCGGTGACCTGCCCGGAATCGCGAATGTGAGCCACCATGTCGCTCGTCGCGAGCCCGATGGAGAAGACGTGGTCGGCATGGTTCACGTAAACGATCGGCGGTCTATTGCGGTTTTCAGAAAAAGCCAGTATTGGCACCACGTCGTAGGGATGCACGTGCAGAATCACTATGTCTACCAACGACGATAAGTGCCTCAGCAGTGCGGCGCGGCGGAGCAGGCCGCCGCGTTGCTCATCCAGAAAGTGAATCTGTCCCCTTGCGGTTTCGACGGCTTGTCGCAATCGGGCGGGCACTTTGGCGCCGCGTTGCCCGGTCAATACTACAGCGTGCGACCGTTCGACATCCTCCTGAATCCAGCGCCATACGAACCGCGTGTGTCCACCCACGGGATAGGCTGCCGTCAACACATGAAGGATATGCTTCGGCGATCCAGGCGACGGCGCTTGAAAGGGATGCGGCGATGAGGGCAAGAATCTTCGCCCTAACGCTGCCAACATTCGCTCCAAGTCGGGGCTCGCTAGCTGGCCGGTTGGATTCTTCCACGCGTAGTCGGCGGCAATTTGAGCCAGGGCGGCAGCAGAATTCCCATTGGTCCCGCTGCAAAGCACCCTGGTCTGTTCCATGAGACTTCGAAAGGCGGACAAATGAACATCCAGAATTTCGCTCGCCTCCATGGTGCCAGGCAGCGCCTCCCGCGAGACCGGATCTTTCACGTTATATACTCTTGCCCCATGGAATTAACTTGCTACCGGTAAAATCCTTGTGTATCAGCAGCAAGCTCGTGATTCCAGCAATGGCGGCGAAGAAGAGCGCGATCGGAGTCCGAAACATCGCCAGCGCCGTGAACGGGATGATACGCACGACCAGGGCCATCCCTGTCGTCGCCAGCATCATGCACTTATTCGACGGAGTCCACACCAATCTGATCTCACGGCGAACCACCATCGACACAATGATGTAGTACAGCACGTAGGTTATCAAAAATGCGATGCCCAGGCCCGGAAGCCCAAATATTCGAATCCCGGCGTAACTTGTCGATGCCAGCAGCGCGCCGGCGCTGAGCTCCGTCAAGAAATAAACAGCGCTGCTGCAGCGAACCAGAATTACGTACGACATCGTCCAGCTGGAAAACTTAAAAAGATCTCCGATCAGCTGCCACTCGAGTAGGTCAACGGTGGGATAAAATTTTGCGGAATAGATAATCGGCACGAAGTAAGGGGTCATTGCCACAGCCACGAGAATGATCGGAGCGACCACCAACATGATCAACCGATATTGCTGATTTACGACCGCCACTAACTGACCGGGATGGTCCGCCAGCGCGGATACCCGGGGGTAGTAATCTTGCGCCATTGCTGCGAGCATAAATCCCAGATAGCCCACGGATATCGCTATCGCGGCGCGATAAAACCCCACGGCGTTAATACCAAGCGTGTGCAGAACCACCGCGGGCATCACGAGATTAACTCCCGTGCCTACAAGTACGCTCGCCATATAGGGGATTCCAAAGCGGAGCAGGCCTTGGCTTGACTTGACGAGTTCTTCCCGCGTAGGACGCACGCGCGTCGCTTTGATCTTGCTCCTAACAAAATACCAGACCGTGACCAGGCTAATTACCGTAGCCAAAACTACGGCGGGAAGAACCCCTCGAACACCCAATCTCCATACGAGAATAATTGTCGCCAGATTGCTTAGGAAACTTGTGACTACACCGGCCTTTGCCAACTCCTTTATGCGGTGGTGGGCGTTTAGCGTGCTTGTAAACGTGGCTGCCAACAGCGTGAAAATCAAGGCAGCCCCGACGAGCAGCGCCGCCCCGGTGTTCTGCACTTGTCCAAGCATCCACCGCCCAATGGGCGCCCGAAACAACACCAGCAAAACCGCCCCGACTCCACCCAGCAACAAGGAAAGCAAGCCTGCCGCCTCCCTATGACTGCTGACACTTCGTTGGTCTTCCCGGGAAAGCGCTACCGCCCCCTCTTTTACCAGGGCCGTAGACACCCCCATTCCGACGAGAAGGCTGCCGGTCCCCAAGAGGCCTTGTAATAACCCGAGATAACCGTATCCGCTGGGCCCTAGGAGAACCGAAACAATCTTCGCCGAGGCTAAAGAGACCAAAATAGTCGCGAGAGAACTACTGCTAAGGATGGCAGTAGCACGAAAAATCGATTTCATCCGATGGGCGGGATCGACCTGAGTCTCCAAGGACGTCATATTGAGCGAGGCCAAATGGAATCCTCGGGCCGGTTAATTCCGTCACAACTCGCGATCGGCTGCGGCGCCATTACCGATCAGCTTCCATACCGTATTCCCCCCAGCAAAATACAAATTCGTATTTGCAGAGGTTTCAGCCATTTGCGCCTGCTCCCAACCGCCCTCGAAACCCCTTGAACCTTTGCGTTAGCGAATCAGCGGCCGATCTCCTAGTCCCTAAACCATTTCGTTTCAGTGTCGTTTATTGTTATTGACACATTGAGTAATCCGTGCTACCGTTTGTAATGACCCGTTGCACCAGCTCTCGTACGGTCTCCCTCGCGCCCACCGCCCCAAGACTTGCAACCCCTTTGTTTTCTGCACTTACACTCTGCCCGCAAAGTATGGCAAAACAAATAACTTTAAGTCCTTTAGCTTCCTCACTTACAGATATTCCCCTCGCAAGCTCATTAGTTTCAACACTTACAAAAAAAGAGGGGGGTATCCGCTCTAAGGTCGCCCTGGTGCGATGTCTCCGCTGCCGTCCCATCCATCACGACAAACACCCCACGTCCGCCTCGTCGATATCCACGGCCATGGAACGTTGGATCAGGTCCAGTGAAATCACCAGGCGGCAGCCATTCTTCCGGCGGAGGACGATTCCTTCCACGCCGCGGAGCGGGCCGCTGTGAACGCGAACGCGCCGGCCGGTCTGCAAATACGGATGCGGCTGGGCGCGCAAACCTTGCTGGAGAAAGCTGCGAATTTTGGCGAACTCTTCCTCGGGTACCGCGGCGGGCCTGCCCGCAAAGCCCACCAAGCACGCCACTCCTGGGACCTGGAGCACGCGAAGACGATTTTGCAGTGCCAGGTGAACGAAAACATATCCCGGAAACAGCGGCATCCGGAGACGAACTTTGCGGTCCTTCCATTTGCGAAGAGATTCGTATTGCGGGAGGAAGCTTTCCACGCCGCGTTCGGCAAGCTGCCCGGCGACGCGCAACTCGTGGTTGGCGCGGGTGTAAGCCGCGTACCACTGAGGCTGGACGCAGGCCTGCGCTTCGGCGTCAAAAGCATAGTGCTTCGTTTCGTGTGCAGGTAGAGAATCGAGATGCGCGGCATTCAGCATTGGCTTTTCACAGCTTCGCCCCGTCACTTACAGGGGGCAATGTGACCTAACCCTATTATTTTGTTAACAGTACAGCCTATTCTACTAACTAGCTCTGGTCGGCGCTCACGGCTGGAACATGTCGCGTCGCTTCGAGTCTTTTTCTTCCGCCGCGCGGTGTTCCGCGCCATTTCGCGAGAACCATTGCGATGGAGCGTGCAGTGCCGCCACTACTTCCTTGGCGAGAATCTTGCGAGGGTCCGCGCCGTCGGTTTGCTTCCAGTGATCCGCGCCGAGAACCCAGCCCACACAGGCGGTAGACACGAGAAATGTGCCGGCTAACATGATGAGCAGGCGGGGAGGATAGGATTTTTTTTCCGGAATCGTTCCCGGGTCCAAAACCTTGACGCTGGGCGTCTCTTTCGCCTCCTGGACCTTGGCCAATTCGAACTGCTCGGTCAAAAGTTCGTACACAGTTTCCTGAATTTTTGCGCGACGGTAATAGTCCGCGTACTTGGCCTCGAGAAGAGGAAGGCTGTGGATGGTGGGGTAAGGCAGTCCGCCCCCAGGCGCAGCAGGCAGGTCGCCGGGCCGATCAGCGGCGAGTGAGGCTGAGCGATCACCGCTGGCGTTTGTGCCGCCGAGCTTCTCAAGCTGCTTGCGAAGCTCCTCAACTCGCGCATTCAACGACCGGACGCGGGGATTGTTGTCGGTGTAGATTTGGCGAAGCCCCTCGAGTTCCGACTGCGCGACGATCATTTCGCCGGCCAGCGTTCCCGCCGCATCCAGCATGGCTTTGCCTTCTTGCTGGATGTCGAGAGTGTTGTTTTTGCTCGAAAACTGCGCCAAGTCATTCACGGCTTGGTCGAGATCCCGCTTGCCGACCTTTAGGCGCTCCTCGAGAAATACACGCTCGCGATGCGCGGAAGAGGTCGAGAGCTCGGCAACGAGGGTGTTCAACTCATCGACGTAGGCGTTCGCGAGAGCCGCAGCGCGTTGTGGAGAACGATCGTTCACGCTGATGGTGATAATGCCGCTTTTGCGGTCTTCCGAAATTGCCGTGTTGACGTCAAGTTTTGTGCGGGCATCTACCATCAACCGGGTACCGTAAACTTTTCTTAAATCGAACTGCTGTACGAGGCGATCCTGCGCCGTTTGGCTGCGCAACACTCCGATAAAGATCGCGCCAGAGCTTTTCACGCCAAGTAAATCGCCGGCCACCGATCCCAGTCCCGCGCCGACCTTGGACGCCATCGCCGCCATCATCGCCAGGTTTGAGGAACTTTGCGAGTCTGGCGGCATGAGCTGCGTAGTCGAGGTGTAGGACTTTGGGATCAGGAAGGCGATCAGTGTTGAGGCAAAAAGGCCGACCGCCGCTGCGCGCACTAGAAATCGGCGGTGCTGCCAAAGCAATCGCAGCCGTTCCGCTTGCCACTCGCGCGAATCCTCAAGGGGCATCTCTTGGAGCGACACTTCGCCCGCCAGCGGCTGGGGTGCGGTCTCAGGCTGCGTCTTGGCTGCTGTCTGCGTCACGTCTCTCCTTTCTTTCTGACGTCTTCGTAACTGCGCTATCGCTTGGCCCAGCAAATCGCTTGCTACTTTTTCCAAGACTGCGGCCAGAAAGTCAGTTGCAAAGACGACGTGACGTTGGACTGGGCTGCTGGCGTGATGATTGGATATAACCAACGCTCGTGCTGCACCATGGCAGAAACGCTCATATCGTCCCGCAGCCAATAGTTCGCGCTCACCGACAGATCTGTGAGCGTTCCTCCATCCGGCATGTACTGGTGGCTCACTTTTTGATGTCTAAAGCTGGCTTGAATAAAACTTCGAGAGCTAAAACGGTAATTCGTCCAGGCCTGCACGCCCTGACTTTCCCTACCCATCCAGTTCCCGAGCAAATTGCCATCATTCGTGTAAGACCCGTCGGGGTATCGAGGGTCCGCGTAGAAAAGCCCGGAAGCGTAGTGCGAGGTTGGAGTGCCGTTTTCGAGACCGCTGGGAAGATCCGTATAGCCAGCCTCGACTCGAAAATCCATCTTGTTGAGCTTGGGAATTTGCGCAAGGTACATCCCGGACCAAATCGCGGCATTCCGCCAGTAGGTTATGGGGGAATACTCGTCTTCAACAAACGCCTCCGTGTAAAAGCTCAACCCGTCTTTAACCCCTGGGACCCGAAATGTAAAATCCAGTCCCGAATGGCGATCTCCTGGGTGCCCGGGAGTTTCAGGATCGCCCCCGCCGACGACCGTGGAATACGTATTGAAAAAGCTGTGGGCGGTCAGCGCAGTCGGACCACCGGCAAAAACCGCTGTGAGAGAAAAGCCGATCTCAAAATTAGGTAACGGCTTAAAACTGAACCGGCCTCCATCCAAAAAGGGTTGACGCCCCAATGGCTGGCCAAACTGGCCCACGAGGCCTGTGTTGGTTTGGGCCACGAAATCATGGCCGGTAAGCTGCCCGAGGAACCACTCCACCCGCCAGGGCCCAAGCCAACCCAAGATCCAGGGAAGTTTGAACGGTGACACGCGACTGATACGCAGCATGTCCACCGGGGCGACGTTGTCGCTGAACATCAACGGCCCGCCCAGGCTCGGTCCCCACCACAAGGTCTGCGGCCCAAAGGTAATCTGCCAGTTGGAAAAATTCAGGCCGAAATAGGCGTCCAGCAATTGCAAACGATTCACGCTGGCGTAGGGTGTCGCCGGCGCAACCGTGGAGATACCATCGGATGAGGAAATGAATTGTCGCGCACTTTCGGACAAGGCCTGCGCGGATGGCGCGTGCTCGTATTCTGCGCGAATATACGCAACAAAGTGACCCAGGGTGGTCCAGGTGGAGAAACCGTCGGCCGAATTCATTCCCTCTTGATAAGGCCTTCCGTAATCATTGGTAATGGTCTGTCCGAAATTGAACCCGTCTGTGAGCGGCTGCCCGGATATTCCGGTGACCCGTGCGTAAACCGATTCTACTTTCGCCATCCGGTTGTCGCCTTCGCTCATCTCGCGCAACTCGCCGGCAAACTCCTTCGACAGTTCCGCGAACATCGTTACAGCTTCGGAGGAACCGGCCTCCTCGATGCCATGCGCTTCAGACTCGTTAAGCAGCCGGGCACATTCGAGGCGCGTCCAAGGACGCATCCCAGACATTCCGCTGTTGACGTATCCCATCGCAGCAAGGCGATCAAACGCGGAGTAAACCCAATTATCCATGGGCACATAGGGTGAGCCCATGTTGGCCGGCGTGAGATTTCCTTCATTCCGGAACATTTCACTGAGGGATGTCCAAGACTCGCCGCCCAATCCAGGATCATGATTTCGACTATAAACATTCTGCCCAATAAAGTTGCCCATCATGCTCCCGACGAAAACGTCTGACGGAAAATGCTCACGCCCGCGAACCCGGGAGTAGTCCACCAGCGACGCCAGGCCGTACACCATGAGCTTCATGAACGGATTGGGATACTCGTGAGCGATAACGCCCGCGGCTGACCAGGCGGCCGCCGAGTGCTCCGAGGGAAACGATGATCCACCTTGAAAGAATGGCCCGCTGCCGTTCCCTTGATCGGGCCGCTCGCGCCCCAGGGAATACTTCAGAGACTCCGCCGTCACCAAGCTGTTGAGCGCAGCTTCGCTCGCCAGAAAACCCGTCTCGCTCCAATGTTCATTGTGCTTGGCGCGGCCCAACAGCCACATGCCACCAGCGCCTCCAATCAGGGCTGCGACGCCTGCGTCAGAAATTGTGTTGTAGCGATGAATTGTTGCGGGACTATGCGACAAATTCTTGCTGTAGTCCCGGTCGGTCACGAAAAGTCCCGCGGTAAGGCCGCTGAGCGGTACAAACCACTGCACGTCCGATAACCGGAGTTTCGCAGGGCTCGTCCAGATTTGCTGTTGGTCTAGCAAGAAGTCCTTTCCAAACGCTTCTAAACTTAACGGCCGCCCGTCTGTGAAATCCGCGGGTTCGTCCGTGGTGCCTTTCTCATTCGTGCTCGATTCCTGGGTATCCGTGGGCGAACCGCTCTGTTTTGCGTCTCCCTGGCTTTGCCCGACCTCCTGACCAGGGGCCGGCGCGCATGCTTTCGCTGTACTCGTCATACTTGTTATCGCCCAGCTCACCGCCAGCACCGTGAGATATCTCCGAACCATGCACGTACTCATCATGGATGGATGTAGGCCACCGCCAGTGCTACCGACGCAGCCAGTTGCGCCGATTGAATCACGGTCGACCAGTTGCGGCTGCCGATCTTAGGCGCTTTCTCCGGCACCACGATGGAATCTCCCGCGCGCAGGGTGGCGTTCATCGGATCGCCCGACCACCAACCGTCCGTGTTGTTTTTGGCCGCAATCACCGAGCCGTCCGCGCGGACAACGAAAGCAGCTTTCTTATCCGCAAGCTGCGTGTATCCGCCGGCCTGCGTGAGATACCACTTGGCGCTGTGGCCCGGCCGATAGCTGATGGCCGTGGGATTGAATACTTGGCCATTCACCAGCACGTAGCCAGCTTTCTTGGGAACAACAAGCACGTCCCCATCGCGAACCTGCACATCTGCCGCGGTGTTTTGCCACGACTTCATATCGGGGGTAATGTGCACAACCACGCGGCCGATGGGCGCGCTCGCTTCCAGTTGCGCGAGGGTCGCTTCGGTCTGGCCGATCGCTGTCAACTTCGAATTCTTCTGGTCCTGATCCGTTTCAGGAAGAGCTTTGAGGTTCACTTCTTCCGCTTCCACCAACTCCCTGTGCGTCCTCATCTCAACATCCAGTACTTCGCGGCGCATCAACACCGCCCCGTAGGGATAAGATTCGGAGTCAAAGCCCCCGCTACGCGCCAGGACGGAGCTCAGTCGCTCTCCCGGTTCGATACCGTACGTCCCTGGATGCAGGACTTCCCCGCGCACCGTCATGGACGCGCCAATGTCGGTCCAGCGCGGAAGCTGCCGAATCGTCAGGACGTCTCCATCGCGAAGCGGTATGTCGTCCTTTTCCTCCCCGGTCATGGCTGCCGAGAGGTTGATTTCCAGCCGATCGCTCGGCGTCGTTCGCGACGCATTCATATCGAAACGCGAAAGATCGGCGCTTTTTGTGTAGGCGCTGCGCTTCACGCCCCCGGCAACGTGAACCAGATCCTCAACATGCATGTTGCTGGTCAGCGGGTAGCGGCCGGGCTTCGCCACTTCACCGGTGATGAATACCGTCGGCGGATCCACGCGCGCCGCATTGCGATGTATCAGCAAGCGGTCGCGCGGCTGCAGGAGCACGTTGTCCACGGGATTTCCCGCGAGGGCCTCGTGGAGATTGACGCTAAAAATTTTCATGGTGCCGTCCGGTTGCGTCCGGAAAAGCTGCGCCGAGTCTACTGCGGCATCTTGCGTAATTCCCCCCGCTAGATAGATCGCATCCTGGAGGTGCGTCTGGCCCGAGGTGCGGTATTTCCCAGGCTCCCGAACCTCGCCGCCCACCCAAATCTCCGGCGCAGGCTCGAAATCGTAGCGGCCGAAAACGCGAACGGTATCGAGCGGCTGTAGCTTCGGCGCCGAGGCGGGATTCGCCAGCGCCGCGGATAAATCGAAACTTTCCACACTTGGATGAAAGTCTGGCGGATTTAACCGGATTATTTCGGCGTAGTGCGCCGCAGGTTCCGGCAATAAGTCTTTGTATGATCCGATCAGGTCCGATAGGTTCATCCCCGGTTTGTAAGAGAATCTTCCCGGACGAAGTACGTGACCCTGCAGGTAGATGGCATCTTCGTTGTAAGGCGCGATCGGAAAGATATGCACTTCATCGCCGTCATTGATCTTGAAGGCCTCGAGCTGCTTTTTCACGGCATCGGCGTCCCCGGCCGGCGAAAGATCCAGATCGAGCATGGTGCGCCTCTCGTGCGCTTCGATACGCTGCACCTCAATGTGCCGCAACGTGGCTGTTGGCAGGACGCCGCCGGCCAGCTCGAGCACGTCCGCAAGCGAACTTTCCCCATGCAATTCGTAAATCGCCGGGCGCCGCACCATTCCCTCAACGGTCACCTGGGGGCCCAGGGAAGGTACGAGCAGCGTGTCCCCATTCTCCAGCCGATGCAGATCGGACCGCATGCCATGCAAAAGCAAATCGTAGGCATCCACCTCTTCCACGAGCTGCTTGCCGCGATAGTGTTTGAGCGCGCGCAACGACCCTCGAGCCGTTACCCCACCCGCCGCAAACAAGGCGTTCAGCGGGGTCGAAAGGGAGCTGATGTCGTACGCCCCCGGTTGCGCCACGTCTCCCACTACATAGACACGCACGGTCCTTAATTTCGCCAGCGATACATCCGCTGAAACATCCCGATACTCGGTTCTCAACACCTGTTGCACCGCCAATTGCACCTCTCCCAAGCTTCGACCGCTCACCAGCAACGGCCCGGCTTCCGGCAACGATACCCGCCCTTCGCGGTCCACCAGCCGAAACATCCGCTGCGAAACTCCGCCCCAAAGATCAATCTCCAGGCTGTCGCCAGGGCCCAGAACGTAGTCGGGACCCACCGGCAGATCCATCGGAATCGCGTCCGGATCGTTCGCCGTGTTACGGAAAATCTCCAGGCCAAATCGCTCCGTGGGACGCTGGCGCGCAGATGTTTGCACGTACATGTCGTAAAGCGACGGTATGTCGGAGTATGGATTCGCACGATGAACCATCTTGACCGGCGAACCATCTGCTTCGCTGCCCTCACCCGACAACCTTGTCCGCGACGAACGCTGCATTCCACTGCGGTCCGAAACGAAACCCCCATCACCGCGATCTGTGGCGCCAGACTGAGAACGGGGGTAAAGGCCCGTTGATGACCCCTCAATGGGTTCTTGGTTCGGGCTTTGCGGGCTTCGCATCGGATTGGTGTCTCGCGGTCCCGAATTGGAATTCAATGCCACGTTCAGAGCAGAACTGGTACCGTTTCCACCGTCCAACGGGTCCTGAGTTTGCGGCAACCCGTCCGCTCGCAGTATCCGCGACGGGCTTTGCGACGGCTGCTGGTCCGGTATTTGCTGATCAGGCATCTGCTCAGGTACGGTCTCGGGGCTCGTCTGGGGTGACGACATACCGCCCCGGCTTCGCGTGTTTTGGCCTCGGTTCGTGAGCGACTGGCCGGGGCAATCCTCCTGGCGGCGCGGATCGCACGCCGAAGCGCTGTCCAGGTCCCGACCACTTGTTGCTTGCGGCTTAACCGAATCGCTATCTTCTTGTGCTTCAATCTGAACCAGTCTTCGCGCCCTTTCCTTCAGCACTAACTCCTTCTCTTTTGCGACATCCGAGTCAGGATTCGGCGTTGGTATCAAGTACCCGTACCGCTGTAGGAGGCGCGTCGCGATGGATCGAAACGCTATATCCTCGTCCAAACGCTCGAAAATCGCCTGCTCCGTGAGACGCGAGTCTTCCACCACTTGGCCGCTGTCCGTGGCCTCCTTGGCCACCCAACGCTTCAATTCCACAAGCAATCCTTCGTCCTTAACCAGCACGGCGCGAATCTGTGTTGCCGAAGCCGCCACCCGGCTGAGGTTTTCCTGCGCGAAGTCGGGAGCGGGTTCTACGCCGGAATCGTTCCGCGTGGTGTCGCGCGTCATGCGAGGCTTTTCGGCTTGTTGTTGTGCGTAGGCCGTTGCGGAAGACAGAAAAGCCCAGCAGCAAAAACCTGCAAATGCCATTTTCAACGTGATGTGCTTCGACATGATTTCCCCGTGGCCATCAGCATGAACGTTTTCAATTCGTATCCCGGGTCACCAGCTTGGTGCGCAACGCGTTCAACATCCCGTCTTCCGACGCCTCTACATCGCTCGAATGAATATCGAGAGAAGCCCAGTAATAAACGATGTAATTATTCGCCGGTGCTACGGCGATCACGCGCACTTCCGGATGCTCACGGAGCAAGTCGTCGCATACGCGCGGCCTGCGTCCGGGTTGATCGAGTGCGATGACCACAAAATTGGGCAGGGTCCTTTTCACGGACTCCATGATTTCTGCATCGTCGGAAACCTCGCCGACGATTTCAATGTCGGGCTGGTCGGCGAAGGTTGATAAAATCGTTTCGCGCATCAGTCGAGGACGGTTGGCCACGAGAACGCGAATGGCTTTTTGCATGGACGCACCTTGTGTGCACCTAAGTATGTCGCCCTTCAACAGTTTGCGTCAGACTCAAAAAACATCTATCGTCGTGGACTATTGCTGAATTGGGTCAGGTACCAACGTATGTGGGTGGATACCAATCTTGACCTACTCGGAGAATGTGCTCTAGGATCGTTAGGACAGTCTGTCGCCCAAAGGCGACGCTGGCTTTTTCGCCCACGCCCCAGGCAGCCAGATGCGGGCAACCCGCATCGTAAAGAACCGAGCCTGGCCCCCCCGTTGCGATTGGTACTAATACGTTACCACTCTTTGATTATGCGTAAATGGACTAGATTAATTCTTGACATTATCTAGAAATTCGTTTTAATAGTTGTCGGGCCTCGGCGGCAAGCCTTTCCTTTTCATTGGCCTTGCTTCTGGGACGCCTTCATCGAACGCTAACTATGGACCCATTGGGCGAACTACTCCCCAGTTCCTCTATCCGTACATTCCTACTCATTGAGAACCGTCTTCTGCGCGAAGCGCTCGTGCGGCTCTTTTGTAAGCGCGCGGATCTTCGAGTGGTGGGCCAGAGCGGCTATGCCGAGGCTACGGCACTGCGCGTGCTCGAGTCCAGGTGCGATGTTCTTGTCACCGACTCGTTGCAGACATCCTGGCTTTCGACGATTATCCCGCGGGAGGGGGCAACCGCTGCGCCCTTCAGAATTGTGGTGATCGCCAGGGAGTCGGACGAGGAGTCTTTCCTGGCCGCCATCCGTTCCGGCGTGACGGGTTATTTGCTGCAGGATGCTTCCGCTGCGGACGTGGTCGCGGCCGTCCGCGCGGTGGTGCGTGGCGAGGCCATATGCCCTCCCGAGCTTTGTTCTGCGCTGTTCCGCTTTGTGGCGCAAACGGCCAGGGAGACACCGGTGCAAAATGCGCTTTCGAAGCCTGACCTCACTTTGCGCCAGCAACAACTGGTTGCACTTGTCGCCAAAGGGCTTACGAATAAGGAGATCGCTTCGCGATTGAATCTCTCTGAATTTACGGTGCGGAATCACATCCATCGCATCTTGAAACAGGTGGACGCTGGAAGCCGTAGCGAAGCCGTTGAAACGATTCGCGCCTACGGCTACGCCATCAGTTGAGCGAGTGGCCTGAACGAGATTGCTTCAGCGATATACCGAGAGTGAGACTACCTGCTTCCTGTATATGCTGAGCGGGTTACGATTTTGATCTTGCAAACTTCCGCGCCGCGAGTATTGCACTGAAGGATACGCGGAATTGAAATCCGAGGCTTCCAGTTGCTGACCGTGACTACCGCATTGATGGTTCTGGCGTTTCTGCCCTGCGTTTACTACCTGCTCTCCCTTTATTGCGTGATTGTCCACTTCCGCGGCTTCCGGGGCGCGCGCAGATCCGCCTTGCGGCAGATCCCTTCCATGCCTCCCGCCAGCATCGTGAAGCCGGTGCGCGGGCTGGACCATGAAGCCTATGACAATTTCGCAAGTTTGT
>Ga0302182_10000576_pt1 | contig 22340 bp, 15 predicted proteins | sample I_Palsa_N3_1_FD_198781 | JGI IMG/M metagenome (GOLD analysis project Ga0302182, IMG submission 198781) | Peat permafrost microbial communities from Stordalen Mire near Abisko, Sweden - I_Palsa_N3_1 | ecosystem: Environmental > Terrestrial > Soil > Palsa > Peat permafrost | place: Sweden...
CAAGCCCAGCGGTGACGGGTTGGCCGATACGCCAAGGCGCAATCACGTCCATCGGAAACGCGTCGGCAATCGCCAGACTGAGCAATTGCGTGAGCGTCCAGGCGCACGAGCGGATCTGCATCCACAGCTCGAGCACGGTGCGCGTTTGCTGCCAGAGGTTGTTGAGTCCCCACCATCGCTTGAGATTGTGGAACAGCGGCTCTATCCCCCAGCGGCGGGCATAGAGCTGAGTGAGCGTCTCGGCACCCAGATCCGTTTCGGTGGCGAGCATCAGGCGCGCTCGTGCCCAGCACTGCCGCTTGTCGTCGTAGAACTGGCACCACACGGCGCGAACCGGGTTGCCCTTGAGGAAACGCGCGAGCGCCAGCGTCGAGCGCAGCCGCACGCGTTGCTCCTTTCCGTAGAGCCGCATCGTCAATTCCGTCGCGGGCAATGCTTCGATGTCCTGCGCACGCAGGCGATCGCCGTAGATGCGCGGTCTGCCGCGCCGGGGGCAATCGGGTATCGCGGGCGGCAGGAACAGCGCCGTGTCGATACGCGCCTGGCCGATGACGTGCATGTTCCGGCTCAGCAGCGGCAGCACCAATCGGGCCCGCATGAACCACGAGTCGAACAGCACCCGGATGGGACGGTCGGTCACGCCAGAGAGCGCACGCACGAGCGCGAGCGCAATCTTGAGCTTGTTGCGATTGCCGGTTTGAGGAACCAGACGCGAGAGGATCGGCAGGACCCAGCCGACGCCGCCATTGCCCAGCACGCTCACGCCCAGCGTGACGATGCATTGGGCCCAGACGTACTTCGGCCGGTTGGTCTTGCCGCTGTGTTCGTGCCGCCATGCCACACCCGGCGCCTTCTTCGAACATCGCATGTTCAGCGTGTCGTCGAGCACCAGGGTCAGCACATCGTTGGGCAACACCGTGATTACCAGCCGCAGCAGTGCGCGGGCAAGCCGCACCGTGCGCAGGTTGCCGCGTTGCAGGAGCTTGTAGTACGTTGTCCAGTGACGGGAGCCGCCGCTGGCCGTGATGGCTCTCGTGACCCAGCCCTCGGGCGAGATCATGCAGCCGCACAGCAGCTCGATGAAGCATGCGTGGGAGCGAAGCGGCACGGCCGTGAGCAGGACGTTGATCCATTCGTGCAGGTAAAAGCGTATGCGTTCGGACAGGGACATGAGCAACCGGTGAGGAATCGAAAACGATCCTCATTGGCCGCCGCGCTGCTTGCGCTAACACCTCGCGCAAGCAGCGCGGCGGCCTCACGATTGCACGCTCATGTCAAGCGTTTTTGCGTATTCATTTCGTATTCGAAACCCTGTTCAGCGTCCCTCAATGGGGCGCTGAATGTCTAAAGTCCAGTTAAGCAGGCAAAGCCACTAATTTCGGAATGCAGAGAATTCCATCGGCTTTGACACGTCCGTACCGTATTTCCATCTAGCCATCGGTCAAGTGGCCAGCGTCCCGCGCTATATGCAGTAGTGAGGCGATACTGGTTGCGCCTTTATTTCGCAAGGTCAGCGAACTTCGGTTGACCAACCTGTTGTGGCGACGTTCAAAACTGACTGGCAGTGATGTTCCATCGCTCCCGCTGCCGCGTCAGACGCTGGTCGCGAACAGTCTTTTGTCTCGGGACGATGCGGCTTGAAAAGTACGCTACATTGCCCACGGAACCCGCTTGCCGGTTGAGGCGCACGGCTACTTTAGTTCAGGCCGTTCAATCAAGGATTAGGCGAGCCCATTTTGTCAGCTCGATACTTGCCTGGACTTTGTCCCATCGTCTTCTTGAACATTGTGATGAAAGAGTTGGGGCCCTCGTACCCGAGTTCCAGCGATACGGCTTGCACGGATGATCCCGTCGAAAGCCGCTGCAGAGCAATGATGATATGCAACCTCTCGCGCCAACGCCCAAATGTCATTCCGGTCTCGTTGAGGACCAACCGTGCTAGCGTGCGCTCACTCATAGCGTGACGGTTTCCCCATTCCGCGATAGTACTGCGGTCTGCAGGATTGCTCAGCAGCGAAGACGCAATTTGCTGGAGTCGATGATTGTCGGAGATTGGAAGAAAAACATCATCTGGAGTGAGTTGAGTGAGCTGGTCAAGAAAAACGCCTGCAAGCCTGCTTGTCGGTCCGTCTTTCGGGTACTGAGGTGGCAATTTGGCTAGTGTATGGATTAATTCACGGATGAGAGGCGTGATTGTGAAGCTCCGACACTCGTTGGGTAGGTGAGCAGCATCGGGGGCAATGAATATTGCATATAGTTTGGCGAAATCAGAATAATGATTGCTATGAGGAACGCCTCCAGGGACCCACACTGCCCCGTTGGGCGGCACTATCCACCACCCGCCGGGCGACCGACACATTACTGAACCCCTTAACGCGACCACCAATTGTCCCTTGCGGTGCACGTGCATCGGAAGTTCGTCATTTATCCCACCTGTCTCGAGCAGGACGGCTGTAACCGGAGGATCGAAGAAGTCCGGATCGAAGGGACGGTATTCAATCTTAGGGCCAAACGTAGCCGGCGATAAGTTTGGATGATGGGCGTTAGGCATCTCTGCATCCACGGTTTGCACGCCTTTCACGCTGCTCTGCCCGGCGTGTGCCGGCTCTAGGAGTAGTACAGGTAACGCGCGTAAGAGCGTCTATGTGAATTCTAGGTCAAATTTTCGTGTACAACCGTCGCTACTCCAAAGTTGAACTGAATTTTTCTAACGTGCGCGTTTCGCATCGCTTGCAGACTTTTGAGCGATCCGTGCGTAACGGCTAATGCAACGGGAAGCCTCATCGGTCTGTTCGGACAACTGCATTGTAATCAGGAGCCGAACCCTGCGGTATCCAGCCCTTTGTGTTAGCGGAATATCCGGCGTTTCACGGCAATGACGGGATTCTATGCTGTCGAAACTAGGACAACACGTACATTTCAAAAGCAAATTGCGGCCTCGTCTGCCTACAATAAGTACATTCACAAAGGCGATCATTCAGCGATGAACACGGACGAACTTATTCTCACAAGCGTTGATGCTGACCTGGTGCAAATTACAATCAATAGGCCGCCAGCAAATGCTCTTAGCGGTGCTTTGATCGCGGCATTGATGTCAACATTTGCTCGGCTTGCCGAGCAAGCCTTCCCTCCAGGAGTGATCCTCACGGGAGCGGGGGAGCGTTTTTTTTGTGCAGGTGGCGATATCAACGAAGTTTCAGATCATGGGCTTGCAATATCTCGCATGAGAGATTTTCACGGCTTGCTTTGCCAACTTGAGCAGTACCCGAGGCCGCTCGTATGCGCTGTCAGAGGCTATGCCGTCGGCGCGGGATTCGAGATCGTTTTGCACGCTGATTATGTTGTTTCCGCACCTCAGTCGCGTTTCGGGTTCCCTGAGATCAATCACGGTCTCCTACCTGCAGCAAAGGGCATGCGTCACGCCGCAGCTATCCTTGGGTTTCGTAAAGCGCGCTCGCTCCTATCATCTGGTATCCTGATTTCTGCCGAAAACGCCTTGGTAGCCGGGGCAATTGATGAGATTGTCGAGGATAACGATGTTCTTGATAAGGCAGTGACGAGATGTCGCGAATTGGTTGCCAAAGACCCTAACCTTTACTCGTCTATTAAGAAAGCCCTTCGAAAGGGCTCGCAAATGACGGACGCGGCGCTTCTAGAAATGACTCTCAGTGACCTGAACGGATATCTTGGTGACTCAAAGTCTGCTGATGCTCGTTCTCAATTTCTGACTAAAAACAAGAAGGCTAAATCGTGAGTAAGTACGAGGAGTCGGGAGCGCTACATATTGACAGTATGACTTTCGAGGAAGTCTCTCGTGCCATGTCCGGGGGCTTCGATAGCATCATCATTCCTTGCGGAGCGATCGAGCAACACGGTCCTCATCTCCCACTTAGTATGGATTCCGATCACGCGGATGCTTTGGCGGTCGAGATTGCTACCCTGCTCGGCTACACGCTGATTGCGCCTACGATTCGAGTTGGGTGTTCGAAACATCATATGTCGTTCCCGGGCACAATTTCATTGCAAGAGGAGACCTTCACAGCAATTTGTCACGACTACTGTTTAAGCCTTGCGAAGCATGGATTCAAACGTATTTACCTGTTCTCGGCACATGTCGGGAACTTCAACGCGCTTCGGGCGATGCTTCCGTCCCTCAGAGACGCGGTCGGCCCGTCAGTTCAAATTTTTGCATACACCAACCATGAGGCGTGGCTTCTCGGATGGAGATCTGCTGTCGAAGTCGCTGGCGGCAATCCTGAGTCGGTTGGGGGCCATGCCGATATCGCCGAAACTTCTCTGATGATCTATCTACGTCCCGATAGTGTTCGGCATGCAAACTTGGTAGCGGGTCATATTGGCCTGATGACAACGGAGAAATTGAATTTAATGTGGCAGAACGGAGTCGCTGCTATCTCGAAAAACGGCGTTCTCGGCGACGCGCGAGGATCAACCGGAGAGATTGGTGCAAGTTGTTTGTGCGTCATTGCCAAGCTTCTTGCTTCTGCATTCGCGGCCGAAGCGTTCGGGGCGCTGTATTGAAGTTCTTTGTGCTCTCGAATTACCAAGGGCTGCTCTTGCACCGCGAGACGTCAGAAGAGGCCAGAGCGATTCCCGATCACTCCAGCCAGCAGGACGCTCCGATCTGACGGATTTTACGAAATAAAGTGCCGATAACGACGAGGCGCTCGTATAAAAAAATTAAAAATTCTGTGGGAATTCGGGCATCATTTTTTCGTGGAATCTAGGCGGTTTTCGCGTGGCTGATACGGTCCTCGGTAAAAAGTTAAAGAAGCTGCTTTGACTTTCAAATATATAAGCCATCGAGGCGCTGTTGCGATGAGACTTCCGGGCGATAAAGGCAGACGCTCCACAAAAACATACATTACGACTCAAGCTGGAGGAACAAAGAATGGGATTGAAAATCGGATTTTGGTCGGAGCAAGAAACGCAAGTCGGCCACAGCTATTCCAATAGGCTTCACGAATTAGTTCGTGAAGCCCAGCTGGCGGAAAGAATGGGGTTTGATTTCGTGGCCCTGTCGGAACAGCACTTCGCGTTGGGTGGTATTTCTAGTTCTGCACCGGAAGTGGTCTTCGGCTATCTCGCCGCCATGACGTCGCGAATTAGACTTCGCCCTGCCGTGGCTCTCATGCCAAAAGCCATCAATCACGCGCTTCGTACCGCTGAACGGTTGGCTGTTACGGACATATTGTCCAACGGCCGGATGGAGATGTACTGTGGCAGAGCAAACACCACAATCGCGATGAGGGCGTTTGGGGTATCTCCCGATGAAACGCAACCGCAAATGGAAGAAGGGATGGCACTGCTTCGCACCGCAATGCGAGAGGACGTCTTCACTTTTCAGGGCAAGTACTATCAGGTGCCGCCTCGGTCTTTGGTGCCGAAGCCGTTGCAAAAGCCTTATCCGGTGCTTGGTGTGGCGGCAACGAGCCCGAACAGCCATGCTTGGGCTGGGAAAGAAGGTTTGGCCGTAATGAGTCACGCTATCTACCAAGGATGGGAGAAGCAAAAGGATCTGCTGGACACGTATTGGAAAAATTGGAAGCAGGACGAAGCTGGTCCTTTGCACCAACCACGTGCCGGTATGCCAATCTTTATTGGCATCGGTAAGACCGATCAAGAAGCGAAGGACGATTTCGCTGGCCCGCTCATGAACTATGCGCGCATTTCGACGGATGCCTATCCGCGGCTCGCGAAGCTAGCTGACAATTATGCTTATATGGCTGAGAGCGTGCCATCAATGCAGCGTGCAGCAGAGGATTGGGAATATCTGCTGAACGAGTCGGCTACGACGGTGTGCGGAAGCCCTGACACCGTGATTCGTCAGTTGGAGAAGTACGAGGCGCTTGGGATCGATGAGGTACTGCTCCATATGGATTCTGTGCCCCATGAAAAAATTATGTCGGCGATTGAAATGGTCGGTCGGTATGTCATCCCCCATTTTAAGGATCGCAATAACATTGTGCGGCCGCTGGAAGAGGTCCTGAACAAGATTCGAGCCATGCGCCCCCAACAAACTCAAGGATGAAATTGAAAATGAACACTTTGTCCCGCTATCGCCATTTGGACGTGGAACATAGGGCTACGGGTGTCACGGTTGTCACCATGAATCGCCCCGAGGTTCTGAATGCTGTCAACTGGGATATGCATAGCGAACTAGAGAATTTGTTCGTCGACCTTGATCAAGACAAGTCCGTTAAAGCCATTGTTCTCACCGGCGCAGGACGCGGTTTTTGTTCTGGGGGTGATCAGAAGGCAGCCGATACTGACGTGGTTCCTTCACCTACCCGAGGCGGTCGTCATCTGATTCGGAACATGTTGGAGGTGGAAGTTCCGATCGTCGCGGCTGTAAACGGGGTGGCGGTAGGTTTGGGTGCCACCTTGGCCTTGATGTGCGACATGATCTATGCCAGTCCGACGGCGCGCTTCGCCGACACCCACGTGAATGCTGGGGTCGTCGCTGGCGACGGAGGTGCGGTAATTTGGCCGCTTCTGTTGGGGCCAGTCCGTGCAAAGCATTACTTGATGACAGGGGATTTTGTCAGCGCTGACGAAGCTCTATCGATGGGCATGATCAACAAGGTGGTGGAAGGCGAGAAACTGGTCGAGGCGGCTGTCGCATATGCCGAGCTCTTGGCGAGCGGACCTCGTGACGCGGTTATCTGGACAAAATATTCCGTGAACAAGATTCTCAAGCAGCATATCCACTTGCTCCTTGACACTTCGCTGGCCTTGGAAACATTAACCTACAATTCGCCCGAACGTAAGGAAGCGGTGGCTTCCTTTGCCGAGAAGCGCAGGCGCTTCGGAGATCATCTCAAATGAGCAACGCGCAATGGACTTCTGGAAGTCAATTTTCAACGACGACTATCCCGGCGTTATTGTTGGAGCGAGTGAGAACTGAAAACTCCGGGGCGGCATTTTTCCAGAAGAGAGAGGGTGCATGGAAGCCGACCACATGGAAAGGCTACGCTAACGCGGTATGTTCTGTCTCTGCGGCGCTTCTGGAGGCCGGTGTAGCAACGGGTGATCGCATTGCGATCATGGGTGACATATCGCAAGAGTGGATGATTGCCGATATGGCAACTATGTGCTCGGGTGCAGTCACTGTAGGAATATATTTCACGTCATCCGTGGAAGAAGTTCGCTACTACCTTGAGGATTCGGAAGTCCGATTGGCTTTCGCCGGTAGTGTTGAACAGCTACAAGTAATTGAAGCTGCTGACCAGTTTCAGCGTTTGCTAAAAATTGTCGTGTTGGATCCTGCCTGGCGGAAATCCACAGGTCACTGGGGCGAAAATGTGGTGTCGTTCGCGGAATTCGCACCATCATTTCTTGGCGACGAAATCGCCTATCTGTCGAAGGCGGCCGACACTGCGAAGTCATCGGATTTGGTTAGTCTCGGCTACACCTCAGGAACTACGGGAGCCCCTAAGGGCGCAATGCTTACGCATCTATCGATGCTGGGCGGTGCCTTCACTTGGGCAACGTTTTGCCCGGCGGTACTTGCCGAGTCGCAGCGCACGATCATACATTTGCCACTCTCGCACACGGTAGCCCGCCTTCAGGCAGTAACGCTTCCGTTGATCGCGAAGACAGTTCCGTATTTCGTCGATGCTTCAGCGGCATTTGCGGAGTGTGTTAAGGAAGTCAAGCCGACTTGCTACATGGCGCCGCCTCGTTTCTATCAGAAGTTCGCCGCACAAATCATCAATCACGTCAATAGCGGCTCTGCCGCGGATCAGAAAAACTATCAACTGGCGCTCAAAATTGCGAAGGAGGTGCTTGCTGACCGGTTAGATGCTGGTCACAGTGACCCGTTCAAGGAGCTTCTATATTCCGCATGCCAGCAGTTCGTTTTTAAGCCGCTGCTGGCTCGGATTGGGTTCGATGAGCTTAAACATCCTTTCACCTCATCCGCACCCATGCCACCCGAGGTTGTTACGCTGTGGCAGCTTTGGGGCGTAAATCTGAAGGATATTTACGGTCAGACCGAAATGGTCGGGGGCAATTTGGCGCAGATTGCCGATTGGTCCAGACCAGGAAATTCCGGTATCCCGCTCAACGACCCCGCCTGGGAAACGCGTGTGCTTTCAGACGGAGAAATGATTGTCAGGGGGCCAGGTTTGTTCGTTGGCTATTGGAAAAAAGAGCCGGAGACACATTCGGCTTTGCGAGAGGGCTGGCTACACACTGGAGATATCGTGGAAGTTGGGGCGGACGGTAACTACAAGCTCATTGATCGGAAGAAAGAGCTGATTAACACCGCCGGCGGAAAAACGATCAGCCCAGTCCAAATCGAAAACGAACTTCGGGAGAGTCCATTTATCACTGAGGCAATGGTGATCGGCGAAGGTCGAAAATATCTTACCGCGCTGATCGAAGTTGATGCAACGCTCACCATGGATTGGGCCAGGAAGCGTGACGAGTCTATAACCAAGTATTCCGATTTGGCGACATCTGAAGCAGTGATCAGCCTGATCCAGGAAGAAGTGAAGAAAGCAAATTCCAGGTTGGCGCGGGCCGAGCAGATCAAAGCGTTCAAAATCTTGCCGGAAGAACTCACTCCGGAAAATGGGGTGATGACCGCAACGCGTAAGAAGCGCCGAAAGCCTTTAATGGAGCGCTATCAGACGATTATTGCCAGCCTCTACGACGACGTCGAGGAACAACTGATCAAAGATCAAATTATTGGATCTGAGGGCGATCTATCGGCGTAGCGGCAGTAATCGGGGGTGGGGGAGAAAAGACGCTACCGAAGGTCTGCAAACTTCCTGGTGTTGATGTGTGGGAGGACTAACCTGGAAGAAGGATCGTGAATCAGGGGAGAGTCGTGATGATGCAGCCGGGATCTGTCAACGAAGCGCACACGCGAGCGTGAATGCCTCGAAGAGATGAGACGCGCGGTGCCGTGGTCGAAGCTGATTGCGCTGATCGAGCGGCACTTGCCCCAGACTTACATCGCGCGGATAACAATATGTTCGTCTTCGATGAAATATTGTTCGTCGTTTATCCAACTCTCGAATCTCCTCCCACCAAGCTATTTGTTGCATTGCAAGCTATTCGGGCGAAGTTGATCAATCCACCGCGTTCTAGTCGCAAGACGCAGCATTGCTACGGTCGTACGCTTTACCGAACATGCAATCTGGTTGAGAGCTTCATCAATCTCATCGAATTTTTTCGTCACGTTTCCACTCGATGCGGCAACGGGAGCGTGGTTGGAGGAGAACGCAAATGAATGCAGAAAACTCTTTGCGCCTGATGATTGAAAAGTGGCTGCCATCTACGATCGAGGCGCGGATCAAGGTGACACGTTTCAGTCGCGTACGTCCCAATCGAAGGCGCTATGTTTGCGTAGAGGCACTTCGACCAGAAGGGTCGGTCGCCATTTTCTTCTTTCAGCACGATGATGGTAGATGGCGCGTCTTCCCCCAGGAGACCAGACGCCCAACGTTAGTTTCTCTCGCAATTTCTGCATGACTGGACAATCGGTGCGCAGAATAGCAGCGAACACGCCCAACAAACTATCAGATGATGATGTCGATGGACGAGTCAGATTGCGAAACGCTCGCGCGCTTGCGGGCACTGGAAAGGTGGGCGTGTGCCTAGTATGACGAAGCGGTCAAAGCTGGGGCGATTGGAGTGGCGTATTCTCCAGACACCGCGACGATAGACCATCTGCGGGGCTACTTCAGGGCTGGCCTTTCGCCCACAGAGGCTGCTCTCGCGTGCTTCGGCAGCCGGCACTAATGTAACACCTAGCTTCAATCTGCAAACACGCGACAGTAATCAGATTCAGGACGCGGGCGTGCCTTAACTCCAAGGCAAAGCGTTGCTCGCTACCGTAACGCCGAACATCAACGCTATCTGCGCAATTGATCGGTGACGATCTTGCGTGGCACCGGGTATGAGCGCAGTACGCGCTTGAAGTAACGTTTGGCGGCGACCTTGTCGCGACGCTTTTTGCAGCAGGATGTCCAGTTCGACGCCGTGATCGTCGAATGCGCGCCAAAGCAGGTACGGTTCGCCACTCAGGGTGGCGAACATCTCGTCCAGGTGCCACGTGCTACCCGACTCGCAGCGCGCCGCTTTCACCCTACGGGGAAGGCCTGCGCGAACTTCTCGCACCAGCGCCGAATCGTCTCGTAGCTGACCGTCACGCCGCGGAACAGCATCTCTTCAATGTCGCGTAGGCTGAGCTGGAACCGAAAGTACCACCGCACCGCATGGCTGATGATCGACGCCGCCCTAACGGCTGCGCCGGCACACTGTGTACTTATTCCCTTGGGCCGCGCGATATTCTCAACGTTTTCGAAGCCGGAGTTCGCAGAGACGAACTGGAACAGAACCGCCTGGAGCGCATCGGCCCGACACGGCAACCTCTATCGAACAACGCATCAGGAGGATCTGCGGCATGTTAGGGCGGCGACTCGCTTTTGTCGCAAAATAATGTGCCGATGAAGTCCGTCGCGTAGCTAAAAAAAAATAAAGAATGCCGTTGAATCTGCGGCAATATCTCTGCATCGAAACAAATAATTATGTCGCCGAGACGACAATCTAGCGGACGGCGGGTGCGCCACAGCATCGGCGGTTGACACTATCGTTGATAGCTCGAATTTTTCGTCTATGACGGGCCTGCGATCCCGATGACGTAACTAATGTGCTGATTGCTGGCGGGAGGTTGGAGGGGAGGAGTGGTGCATCGTTCCTCTTTTCGCATGAGCAAGTTTCTCGAGAGTGGAAGGAAATGAGTGGTGGGTTCGGGAGGCGAATCGCATCGCGTTGCCACCGCCGCCGACAGGGCATCGTAGTTCTGGTACTCGAAGTGGGCTCGGGCGCACTATCAAAGTTTGCACATTGCCGGAGATCGGTGAATAAAGCTGCAGGTGTTGATGAGGGGAAGAGACGGTTGGTTGCCCGAAGTCGGGCCGTTGTTACCCGAGGGAAAAAATATGAGTGTCCCTGATTAGAAGCGCCGAGCGCGACGACGCACAGCAATGGCCGCACAATTTAGAAGGCCTGCCACTTATCGTATGGTGCGAGCGACAGCGCGCGGGTAGACCCGTATTTCAGCATTGACGAACCGCGTTCCGAGCGAGGGAATCCTGAGAGCACTTGTCCTAAGGGCGGCGCGTTTACACGACAAAAGTAGGTGTACTAAGTAGTAAACCAGGATGTATATATTTGGATGTGCACTTAGCATTGATTGAGCGAGATTATTGATTAGGGTGTTTGCCATTTGTACGATTTTATGGTCGTAATTATTTATATTTTTGGTAAGGATCGAATTTCATCAGAAGTACTCAATACACCAGAGAGGTACGTCTCTGGACCATAGCGCAAGGAGAACAGCGTGGAATTTCGAACAATTAACATCTATGACGTGATCGACAGTCGAAGAGTAGGTAGAGCGCAATATTTTATCGTTGCGTTCTGTGCGTTGATCATGCTGTTTGACGGTTTCGACATCCAAATCATCAGTTTCATTGTTCCAGTTCTTGCGAAGGAATGGCATTTGCCAAAGTCTGTCATCGGATCAATATTCTCAGCTGTTTTTGTGGGATTGCTGATCGGCAACTTCGGTATTCCATTCCTCATCCAGCGATTTGGCACGAAAAAGATGGCGTTCATTGCGACAGCCTTCTTCGGGCTTTTTACTGTATTGACTGTTTTCGCGACGAGCGTCCCAGAGTTGATCGGCCTAAGGGTCTTGGCCGGTATCGGATTAGGATCTGCCACCCCATGCGCAGTTGGGTTCGTATCGGAATTCAGCCCCAAAAGAACACGTGCAACATTCGTCGTACTGGTTTATTTGGGATACGCTCTTGGTTTTATTGTTGCAGGTTTCTGCAGTAATGCCCTCATCCCGGCATACGGATGGCAAGGGCCATTGTGGCTGGGCGGCCTCTGCGCGCTCGGACTAAGCTTATTGGTGGTCCCGTTTCTTCCGGAATCAGCGGCTTTTTTGTCAAAGCGGAGCCGTCAGGCCGAGCTACTTAACGCAACCACGCGACTCTTTCCTAGCTTCGTATTGCAGGAAGGGGTAGAGCTTGTCACTCGTGAAGAGAAAGCTTTGGACGCGAGCGTAAAAGGACTATTCAGCCCGCGCCTCTGCCTGGGAACGTTTTTGCTCTGGGCCGCATTCGCTTGCACTTTGGCGGGTTTCTTCTTTCTTCAAAGCTGGCTTCCAACAATTCTCGCATCCGTCTCGTTCCCAGCCGGGTTGGTTGTCTGGGCCACTGCGTCAGTTGTCATTGGTGGGGTCGTCGCGAGCCTTTCATTAGCGCCTTTGATGGATCGGAGCGGTCCTTATAAAATAATGTCTGCGCTTTACGTTTTTGGTGGAATTTCAATGTATGCAATTTCCATTGCGATAAGCTCATCTCACTTCGTTCTCCTTGCGACTATTTTTTGCTGTGGATTTTGCATCAGCGGCGGCGCGACGCTTAATATCGCGCTTTGTTCGCTCTTTTATCCCCCCGCGCTGCGCGCCCCCGGCGTTGCGTGGGCATACGGTTTCGGACGTCTTGGCGCTGCTGGTGGTACTTTTTTCGCAGGCGTCCTATACGCGCACAACTGGACCCCCGACGCCCTGTTTCGTGTCGCTGCGGTCCCGGTGCTAGTGGTAGCGGTATGCATCGCCGCAATGGGAGCTCGCTACTCGCAGAGCAGGCAAGTTCTCGAAAAGACTCTTTCAGCCTGACTTGAACCAGTCGAAATGGTCTGTGCCGAAAACTGTAACCATGCTGGTGATCGCACCAAACATATATGTGGCTATCTCGAGATCGCTCCTGCGGGAGCAACTACCCACTCCGCTTGATGGGAACGTGTGGAGCGTTCGCTTCATCGTCAAGCATGAACTCGCGCTTGAATGTTAATCCCGAAATTATCGAGCACCCAGATCATGCGGTGAATTGATGGCGATAAGCGGGTATATGTCAGAAATGCTAAGTCGACGATTTCGAGTTTAGTTTAGACAGGTTCACCGGTTCGAGTTACGTCCGTTTTAAAACCTATTTTTTGCGGATTAAAAAAAGCCGTCGCTCAGAATTCCGAGAGCGAGTATTGAGAAGAATGTGGCCATTTTCAATGTTCGTCCGTACGGATGACGGCGTAGATGATGGCTTTGTTTTATAGAGTTAAAATTATTTCATTGGAGATCTTATGAAAACTAAAAAATCTGTGCTCATAGTCGGAGCGTGTTTGGGGCTGGCGAGTTCCGTTGCTCACAGCCAGAGCAGCGTCACAATGTATGGCGTGATCGACGAAGGTCTACATTATCTGACGAACGTTAGTGGGGGAAAATCAGTCTATATGGACTCTCTGGACGGGATTTCAGGTAGTCGTTGGGGGCTGATCGGCAAAGAAGATTTGGGCGGGGGGCTTAAAGCGGTCTTTAACGTCGAAGCTGGGATCAACATAAACAACGGACAATTTGGACAGGGGGGTACGGCATTTGGTCGGCAGGCGTTCGTCGGAATTGGCAGCGATGTTTATGGAACTCTTACTGCAGGCCGCCAATATGATATGGTCTACTATTTCCCCGAGTGGCTAACCGGAGCAGCAATCGTTGGTGCCAGCCCAGGCGCACACCCAGGAGACCTCGATAACGTCAGTAACAGCGTGCGATTTAATAATGCGCTGCGCTACATGAGTCCAGATTTTCACGGCCTGTCTTTCGGAGCGGAATATAGTCTTGGGGGCGTAGCCGGGAATTTCACCTCAACGTCAGGCTATTCGCTCGGCGTGGGATATAAAAACGGCCCGTTGCAGGCTGCAGCCGCGATCGATTATTTTAAGCATCCGACCTCTGGTCCAGGTACGGGTTGGTTTACAGGGTACGCAAGCGGATTCAACTTGCTAGCTTACTCGCTGAACTCGGCTTACCAAGTGGCGCAGGCATACCAGGATGCGGTTGTCGCAGCGACATACACCATTGGCAACGCTGCGGTGAGCGCGTCCTATTCGAATGTTCAATACGCAAATCTTGGTCAAGCGTTTTCTAACGGTACCGCTGTTTTCAACAACTATGACGTCGGTCTTAGCTATCGCTTTCTGCCTTCACTAACGGTAGGCGTCGAGTATGATTATATGAATGCACGAAGCGTAACAACATCGCAGGGTAATGCCGTCGGTAACCAGCACTATAATCAGGTAGCATTCCTGGTCGATTACGCGCTGTCAAAGCGTACCGACTTTTACCTCTCGGGAGGCTGGCAACGAGCGTCTGGCACTTCATCAACCGGGCAGGTCGCTGTTGCCGACATCGGACTATCCGGTGACTCATCGAATAATCATCAAATGCTTTACCGTTTGGCGATCCGTCATAGATTTTAAGCATCCTTCCTCGATGAGCCGGTTGGGGCGATGAGCCGGGGGCATTTTCCCGGTGACGGCCGGTGTTAGGATCGCGATCGCATGGTGGTTGAAATGCCTCGTTAACTGGAACGAAGGGACGGTCGGATCGGACAACATGAGCTAGCGATTTGCCGGTCGCCAAGACTACCGTGTTGTGGCGATCCGATCTGATTTATCAACTTGAGCTAAATGCTGAGTCATCCAACGCATGTACATGCGCGGAGCTTTTGCGAGGCAGTTCGGGCCTCACACCTGCCGCCCCGGATGCGATGCTGAACAAAGGTCGCCACACATCGCTTTGAACTCCATACTCATGTCGCCATTCGGCCCGCACGGTTCGGCACGTTCCTATCGAAGCGCGGTGCCTGTTCGACCCGTCGCCGGACAGGCGATCAGCTATGCTAATGAAATGGCTGGCATGGCTGGCCGATCGATTGACAGAAACGGCCAATCGATTTGCCAGCTATCGCGTCTTCGTTCGGAGTAGGTCAACTCTGGAAAATTGGCAGATTTTGTCAATCGATGGGCGGCTTTGGGTACTGGGCCACGCGGTCGAGAGCGCTAGGATGCGGCAACTGAAGCGTCATGCGCAGGAGTCGGTCCAGCGCGCTGCGCACCCGATTCCTCAAACATTCTGGAAGGAGACACGCGATGAGTTATTCCGCGCCCATCAAAGACATGCTGTTCGTCATGCAAGAACTGGCCGGTCTCGAAGAAATCGCGACGTTACCGGGCTTCGAAGACGCGAACCTCGAGACGGCTCAGGCGGTGCTCGAAGAATCGGCCAAGCTGTGCGGCGAAATGCTGGCGCCGTTGAACGTGGAAGGCGACCGCAATCCGAGCAGCTGGAAGGATGGCGTGGTAACCGCGACACCCGGTTTCAAGGACGCGTTCCGCCAGTTCGGCGAAGGCGGCTGGCAGGGCGTGCAACATCCGGTCGACTACGAAGGGCAGGGCTTGCCGAAGCTGATCGCCACACCGTGCGTCGAAATGCTCAACGCGTCGAACCTGTCGTTCGCGCTGTGCCCGCTGCTGACTGACGGTGCGATCGAAGCGCTCCTGACCGCGGGCACGGAAGCGCAAAAACAAACCTATGTGCCCAAGCTGATTTCCGGTGAATGGACCGGCACGATGAACCTCACCGAGCCACAAGCCGGCTCCGATCTCGCGATGGTGCGCACGCGGGCGGAGCCGCAAGGTGACGGTTCGTTCAAGCTGTTCGGCACGAAGATTTTTATCACGTGGGGCGAGCACGATATGGCGAAGAACATCGCCCATCTCGTGCTGGCGCGTGCGCCCGATGCACCGCAAGGCGTGAAGGGTATTTCGCTCTTTATCGTGCCGAAGTTTCTTGTCAACGAAGACGGCTCGCTCGGTGAACGCAACGATGTGCATTGCGTGTCGATCGAGCACAAGCTCGGGATCAAGGCGAGCCCGACCGCAGTGCTGCAATTCGGCGACCACGGCGGCGCAATCGGTCATCTGATCGGCGAAGAAAATCGCGGGCTCGAATACATGTTCATTATGATGAACGCGGCGCGTTTCGCCGTGGGCATGCAAGGCGTGGGGGTGTCGGATCGCGCGTATCAGAAAGCTGCGGCGTATGCGAAGGATCGCGTGCAAAGCCGGCCGGTGGATGGTTCCGCGAAGCAATCTGTGGCGATCATCCAGCACCCGGACGTGCGCCGCATGCTCGCGACGATGCGCGGCCTCACCGAAGCGTCGCGCGCATTGGCGTACGTTGCCGCGGCTCATTGCGATATCGCGCATCGTCATCCGGATGAGGCGAAGCGCGCTGAACATCAGGTGATCTACGAATACCTCGTGCCCATCGTGAAGGGCTGGAGCACCGAGCTTTCGATCGATGTGACGAGCCTCGGCGTGCAGGTGCATGGCGGCATGGGTTTCATCGAGGAAACGGGCGCCGCGCAGTACTACCGTGACGCGCGCATTCTGCCGATCTACGAAGGGACGACCGCGATTCAGGCTAACGACCTGATCGGACGCAAGACTGTGCGCGACGGCGGTAAGGTCGCGAAGTCACTGCTGGCCGGTGTGGCTGAAACGATCGAGGCACTCGGCGCGCAACAAGGCGCTGCGTTCGAATCGATGAAGAAATACCTGGAGCAAGGCCACCGCTCGTTGAGCGGCGTGGTTGATTTTGTCGTGACCAACGCGAAGGGCGATCCGAACGTGGTGTTTGCCGGCAGCGTGCCGTACCTGAAGCTGGCGGGGATTGTGCTGGGCGGCTGGCAGATGGCGCGTGCGCTGCTCGTGGCGGCTGAGAAGCGCGACGCAGATCCATCGTTCCATGGTGCCAAGATCGCCACAGCGCGGTTCTACGCGGAGCACGTGCTATCGCTGGCTTCGGCACTGGAAGCGTCGATCGTCACCGTGAAGGGCGGCGAGAGCGTGCTGGCGTTGTCGGAAGACCAGTTCTAACGAATAGGGCGTCATGACCATTGCAAATTGGCAGATCGATCCGTCCTCGCGATGGCTCGACGAATACGGCCCGCGCGAGTCGATGGAATACGACGTGGTGATCGTCGGCGGCGGTCCGGCTGGCCTATCTGCGGCAATCCGCCTGAAGCAGCTGGCGACTGAGAAAGGTGTCGAGGTTGGCGTGTGCGTATTGGAAAAAGGCTCGGAGATCGGGGCTCATATCCTGTCCGGCGCGGTGATGGATTTGTGCGCTTTGAACGAGCTGATTCCGGACTGGAAGGAAAAAGGCGCGCCTTTAGACGTTGAAGTGACCGAAGACCGGTTCCTGTTCCTCTCGGAATCCGGCGCGAAAAACGTGCCCAACTGGGCGCTGCCGGATAACTTCAAGAATCACGGCAACTACGTCATCAGTCTGGCCAACGTCACGCGCTGGCTCGGCCAGCAGGCTGAGGCGCTGGGCGTCGAAATCTTCCCGGGCTTTCCGGCTGCCGAGATTCTGTACAACGACGATGGTTCGGTCAAAGGTGTCGCGACCGGCAACCTGGGTATCGGCAAGGACGGCCAGCCCACCGGGAACTTCCAGCTCGGCATGGAACTGCACGCAAAGTACACGCTCTTCTGCGAAGGCGCGCGCGGCCACCTGGGACGTCAACTGAACGACAAGTTCAAGCTGCGCGATGGTGTCGATCCGCAGGTTTACGGCATCGGCATCAAGGAACTGTGGGAGATCGATCCGGCGAAGCACAAGCCGGGTCTGGTGATCCACACGGCCGGCTGGCCGCTGGAATCCGACACCTACGGCGGTTCGTTCCTCTATCACATGGACAACAACCAGGTGATGGTCGGCTTCGTGGTGGGCCTCGGCTATTCCAACCCGTACCTCTCGCCGTTCGAGGAATTCCAGCGCTACAAGACGCATCCGTCGATCCGCGCGTTCCTCGAAGGCGGCAAGCGCGTGTCGTATGGCGCGCGGGCGATCACCGCCGGCGGTCTGATGTCGCTGCCGAAGCTGGTGTTCCCGGGTGGCGCGCTGGTGGGTGACGACGCGGGCTTCCTGAACGCATCGCGGATCAAGGGCTCGCATGCGGCGATCAAGACCGGCATGCTGGCGGCTGAGGCGGCTTTTGAAGCCATGCAGGCGGGACGTACCAGCGATGAACTCACGGCTTATCCGGAGTCGTTCAAGACCTCATGGCTGTACACGGAACTGCATCGTGCCCGTAACTTCAAGCAGTGGATGAGCAAGGGCTTGTACCTCGGCACCTTGATGGTCGGTATCGAGCAGAAGCTGCTTGGCGGCAATGTCCCCTGGACGCTGCATCATCAGCACTGGGATCATGAGATGCTGAAGCCTGCGTCGCAGTGCAAGCCGATCGTGTATCCGAAGCCGGATGGGAAGCTGACGTTCGACCGGCTTTCTTCCGTGTTCATCTCGAACACACATCATGAAGAGAACCAGCCGCCTCACCTGACGCTGAAAGATCCTTCGGTGCCGGTGAATGTGAACTGGCAAACCTATGGCGGTCCGGAGTCACGCTATTGCCCGGCGGCCGTGTATGAGTTCGTGAAGAACGACGACGGCAGCGAGCGGCTAGTGATCAACGCGCAGAACTGCGTGCACTGCAAGACGTGCGACATCAAGGACCCAACGCAGAACATCGTGTGGGTCACGCCTGAAGGTGGCGGCGGGCCGAATTATCCGAACATGTAATCTTTGAATCGCGATGCGGTCTCACGCCAAGGCAGTCCGCTCGCACGACTAGACTCGAGGAGTGAGAAATGCAGAGACAGGTCGTTGTTATCAGCGAAGTTCGCACTGCTATTGGAAAGTTTGGTGAAAAGGTGAAAGACTTGCCGCCGACCGAGCTCGGATCGCTCTCGGGCATCCGATTGGCGCGACGAGTGCGTTGACTACCGTGAAGGCGCTCTACGAGAACTGCAACGAATCAACGGCCGTTATACGCTGGTGACGATGTGCATTGGTGGCGGACGGGACATTGCCGCAGTGTTTGAGAACCTTCAGTAAGCGCGGTGCGTTGCACCGGGGAGTAAAGAAAATGGCGATGAAAATCGAAACGGTGGGTATCGTCGGCGCGGGCACGATGGGCAACGGGATCGCTCAGACCATTGCCGTGGCCGGCATGAAAGCGATCATGATCGACCTTCACGACGGCGCGCTGGAAGCCGGTATGGAGACATTGAAGGGAAGTCTCGAACGACTCTTATCCAAAGGAAAAATCGACCCAACGGCGCGTGACAATGCACTCGCCCGCATCGAAACATCGACCGATTATCAGCGTCTCGCCGACGTCGACATCGTGATCGAAGCGGCCACGGAAAATGGCGAACTGAAAGCCCGTATCCTGCGGCAGATCGAAGCCGTGGTGCGGCCCGATGCAATCATTGCGTCGAACACGTCGTCGATTTCGATCACTATGCTCGGCGCGACGCTGGCGGCCCCGTCGCGCTTTATCGGCATGCATTTTTTCAATCCGGTGCCGCTCCTCGCACTTGTGGAAATCATTCGCGGTTTGCAGACTAGCGCGAATACAGCGGAAGCTGTTCGTGAGCTTACCGTGCGGCTCGACAAGTCGCCTATCGGTGTCAGGAACTCGCCCGGCTTCGTGGTCAACCGGATTCTCGTGCCGATGATCAACGAAGCTTTCTTCGTGCTCGCCGAGGGCGTGGCCACAGCGGAAGAAATCGATACCGGCATGCGCCTCGGTGCGAATCATCCGGTCGGTCCGCTGGCCCTCGCCGATCTGATCGGACTGGACGTCTGCCTCTCGGTGCTCGACGTGCTCTTCAACGATTTTCGGGATTCGAAATATCGCGCTTCGCCGTTGCTGCGGGAATACGTGGCCGCAGGGCAACTTGGACGGAAAACGCGTCGAGGCGTCTACCAGTACGGTTAGATTCGGGCCGTTGTCGCATAGGTATACCAGGGCGCTTCTGAATGGCTGGTTGAAACCGTCGTTCGGTAAGCGTTGGGCGTGCTGCCTGTCCAGTGCCGGAACGCACGATGAAACGCGGAGACGCTGTCGAAGCCCACATCGAAGGCGATCGACGTTATCGCATCCTGAGAGCGCGTGAGTTTTTGAATCGCGACGTCGCGCCGTACTTCGTCCTTGATCGACTGAAAATTGGTGCCCTCCGCAACCAGTCGCCGGCATAGCGTGCGCACGGAATGATGCACTTCGAGCGCGACATCCTCGATGGTCGGGATCTCCGGCAGAGAATCGGCGACGTACTGCCGGACGCGGTGGCACATCATCTGCGCGCCGAAAGAGACGAAGATCCAGTCTTCAGGCGCCCGCGCGAGGAAGGTGTTCAGGTCGGACTTGCGTTGCCGGATGGGGAGGTCCAGAAGGGCTGCGTCGAAGGCAATGCTGGTCCCGGCCGCACCGAAGCGGATCGGCCCCGGAAACAGATACAGATGGTCCCCAACCTGAGCCGGGCGTGGAAAATCGAACGACACTTCGGCGAGGGGGATCTTTCGCCAGATCAGCCAGGATGCAACGCCGTGCACGAGCTTCAGCATCAATTCGCGACCCAGCGGACTCACGGGCGGCCGGTTCGGATCGATCAGCATCTCGACATAGCCGAATTGTGCATCGCGCCGGATCTGCAGCCGGAAATCGTCGAGAATAAGGTGGAAAAACTGACCGAAACGGTTGAGTGCGACTTCGAGCTTGCCAGCGTCGAGCAGGCTTAGGCACAGGTACTTCAGCAAGCCGTTACGTAGTCGGATCTGCAAAAACCTGTCAAGCACCGTCTGGCCTGGCGTAGCAGTTGGTTTTCGGATAACCTGGCTCCCAGGAAGATTATCGAAGAGATAAAAATTCTGGGAGTTTTGGCCAATGAGCACACCGGATTTTTTTCGTAGCCGTCTGGACGCGATGATCGATCTGCGCCACCCACTTGCGGTGCTGGCCACGAGGATGTCGTGGACTGCCATCGAAGCGAGGCTCGCGCCCCTGTTTGAGCGGCGCTCACGCGATGGCCGGTTAAGCGAAGCGGTGGACCTGTTTGGTGTGAGTTCCAGGGAACTGGCCGGTGGCGTTAGTGCGGCCGGACGTCCGCGCCTGCCAGTGCGGCTGATGGTCGGGCTGCTGTATTTGAAGCACTCTTATAACGAGAGCGATGAATCGGTGTGCGAGCGCTGGGCGCAGGACGTGTACTTCCAGTTCTTCTGTGGTGAGGAGTACTTTCAGCCACATCTGCCATGCGATCCGACCAATCTGGTGCGTTTCCGGCAAGCGCTGGGCGAAGGCGGTGTCGAGGAGCTGCTCGCGACGACGATTGCGGCGGCGGTGCAGATGAAGGCGGTGAAGCCGGCCGAATTCGAGCGCGTGATTGTTGATACGACGGTCCAGGAGAAGGCCATTGCGTATCCGACTGACAGCCGTCTGCTGGAGGTGGCGCGGGCCAGACTCGTGCAACTTGCGCAACGCGCTGGTCTTGTATTGAAGCAGACGTACGAACGTGAAGGCCGCCGGCTGCGTCGCCGCGCGGGCGGCTATGCGCATGCGAAGCAGTTCAAGCGCCTGCGGCGTGTACTCAAACGTCAGCGCACCGTATTGGGACGGCTACTGCGCGACATCGAACGCAAGCTGTCTGGAGCCTCAGATGAACGGAAGGCACAACTGCGCGCGTGGCTGGAGAGGGCGTGGCGCATTTGTCGCCAACGTCCAAAGGACAAAAACAAGCTTTACGCCCTGCACGCGCCTGAAGTCGAGTGCATCGGTAAAGGCAAGGCGCGCCAGCCCTACGAGTTCGGCGTCAAGGTAAGCCTTGCGATCACGGAAAAACAAGGGCTGATCGTTGGCGCGCGCACGTTCGCGGGCAACCCGTACGACGGCCACACGCTGGCAGAACAACTTGAACAGAGCACCATCCTGTTGCAGGATCTGCCCGGTACGCCGCAACCGAAGACCGTGCTGGTCGATCTCGGGTTTCGCGGGGTCGATGACGAGGTATCATCAGTACAACTGATTCATCGTGGCAAACACAAGAGCCTGACGAGCACGCAGCGACGCTGGCTAAAACGGCGGCAGGCGATCGAACCGATCATTGGCCATGTGAAGCATGATCACGGCATGCGGCGTTGCTGGCTTAAAGGGAAGGCCGGCGATGCGCTACACGCCGTACTGTGTGCTGCGGGGTACAACCTGCGATGGTTGCTGCGCGCAATCGTCCGTCTGGGCCTGGCGCCCGCATTTTTTATCCTCACGACGCTGCAGTGGCTCGTCACTGTCACGCTCACGCCAGCACCGGCTTGCTGGAACCGTCAGCAAAGGCACTGATTCCCTTCGTTGACATTCAGGCGTTCCGCTGCCTCGCCGCGCAGACGGACACTGTGTCCTCATTGGCCACATGAAGTCGCGCTGATGCGCAAACTGAATTTTTCAGGACCGACTAGCTAGGCGACATTGGGTATTTGTGCGCCGCGCTCCACCGCGTTCTTAGCGTTTGGCTCCAGGAGGCACAGGTAACCAACGTATAGCGCGTCGAGCGCT
>Ga0302182_10000586_pt1 | contig 22052 bp, 15 predicted proteins | sample I_Palsa_N3_1_FD_198781 | JGI IMG/M metagenome (GOLD analysis project Ga0302182, IMG submission 198781) | Peat permafrost microbial communities from Stordalen Mire near Abisko, Sweden - I_Palsa_N3_1 | ecosystem: Environmental > Terrestrial > Soil > Palsa > Peat permafrost | place: Sweden...
GGGTTTCGATTGTTTTTAAGGATTCTTCAAAGAGTTGAGCAAAAGATTCAGTCATGTTGTTAATCTTTAAGTTCTTAAGTTTAACGTCCATCTGGCGTCCTGCTGGATGGGGTTGTTTCAAATGCCCCGCTACAGATCCTTGCGGCGAGGTTAAAAAAAACTATAGCCAAAACTGGCACTGAAGAGTATTCAGCACCAGAAATAAGGCTCGATCACCGGGTTTGTTTTTGCGGCAATCCTAGAATTTCAGTGGCATAAGCCAACGCTCGTTGGATAACTTCATCAATCGACATACTGGTTGAATCCAGTAATAACGCATCAGAAGCGGCAACCAATGGCGCTATAGCACGATTACGGTCACGGTCATCCCGTTCCTTTATCTCGGCTAAAAGACGTTCAAAGTTAACACTAAAGCCTTTTTCCTGCAACTGTAGCATTCTTCTGTTCGCACGCTCTTCCGGGCTCGCATCCAAAAATATTTTAACGGGCGCATCCGGAAATACGACGGTGCCCATATCACGCCCGTCAGCAATCAGGCCGGGTGCTTCACGAAAAGCACGCTGACGACGAAGCAAAGCTTCACGCACGCGAGGGAAAGCAGCCGCCTGGGAAGCTGTGTTACCTACCGTTTCAGTGCGGATTTCGTTACTGACATCCTCACCTTCCAAAATCACTTTTAATTGCCCATCCTGAGCGACAAAACGAACGTCGAGGTGAGCGGCAAGCGGGACTAACGCCTCTTCAGAGACAATATCAACCTGATGATGTAAAGCAGCCAGTGCTAAAACGCGGTAGATAGCACCAGAATCCAGCAAACGCCACTCCAGGGCCTCCGCCAGCGCTTTACACAGCGTGCCCTTACCTGCGCCACTTGGCCCATCAACGGTTATCACCGGGGCTAAAGCCGTCATTTCTGTCTCCTTTGGTGGGGTAAACCCTCATCACTAACCCGGGAAGGCTAATTCAGGAGCGGTATTATACGCTGCCTTTATCACAACTGTTACCCCACGTTGTCCAGTTGCCGAAAAAGCAGACTACACCTATAAATAAGCCTGCTATGTCATGAAGAAAAAACGGACATCTTTCGATGTCCGTCTTAGTTATAGACTATGCCGGCGAACTGATAGCCTTGAGTCGCTCAAAATAATCGGGGAACGTTTTGGCGGTGCATTTGGGATCCAAAATCGTCACTGGGGTATCCGACAGTGCCACCAGTGAGAAACACATTGCCATTCGGTGATCGTTATAAGTCCCAATTTCGGCAAAAACCAGGGACTGAGGCGGTTCTACCCGAATATAGTCCTCTCCCTCTTCAACCGTAGCACCGACTTTACGCAGTTCTGTTGCCATCGCAGCCAAGCGGTCAGTCTCTTTGACACGCCAGTTATAGATATTACGCAGCGTCGTTGGCCCTGTAGCAAACAGCGCAGTCGTCGCAATGGTCATTGCCGCGTCAGGGATGTGATTCATATCCATATCGATGCCAGTCAGCTCACCGCGGGTACATTCGATATAATCCTCAGCCCAGGTAATTTTTGCGCCCATTTTTTCCAGCACGTCAGCAAAACGGATATCACCCTGCATGCTGTTTTTACCAATACCGGTGACGCGCACCGTGCCGCCTTTAATGGCCGCTGCGGCCAGGAAATAGGAGGCTGAAGAAGCATCGCCTTCGACTAAATAGGCACCTGGTGAGACGTAACTCTGCTGCCCGCGGATGTGGAACTGCTGATAGTTATCATTACTGACGGTCACACCAAACGCTTTCATCAGGTTCAGCGTAATATCGATGTATGGCTTAGAGACCAAATCACCTTTAATACGGATAGTAGTGTCCGACTCTGCAAGAGGAGCCATCATCAGCAACGCCGTCAGGAATTGACTGGAGACGCTGCCATCGACGGTGACTTCGCCGCCTTTAAATCCACCGCGCAGGCGCACTGGCGGATAATTTTCCTGCTCAAGATACGTAACCTCTGCGCCCCCCTGACGCAATGCATCAATCAGATGGCCAATCGGACGCTCTTTCATACGCGGTTCGCCCGTCAGTACCACATCGTGCGAGCCGAGACAAAGGGCTGCAGCGAGCGGGCGCATAGCCGTACCAGCGTTACCCAGGAAAAGCTCAAGAGGTGCTGATGGCTCGAAAGCACCGCCAAGGCCATCAATATCACAATGCGTTCGGTCAGCAGACAAGTGATAAGTGACACCCAGTTTGGTGAGAGCATTTAACATGTGAGTCACGTCGTCGCTGTCAAGCAAGTTCGTGAGACGGGTCGTGCCCTGTGCAAAAGCAGCCAGTAAGAGCGCCCGGTTAGAAACACTTTTCGAGCCAGGTAAATTGATGGTGCCGTTAACCAGTGCAACAGGTTGTAATGTCAGGGATTCCACGCTTTCTCCATTTTCTTTTATTCATAAAATGACCCCGGATTTCCGGCCGGGGTCATTTTCAAACCATACTTAGTTGGCTATTTTGGCACACATTAACCGTGGCGTTTTTCGAAATCAGCCATAAAATCAGTCAATGCTTTAACACCTTCAAGTGGCATTGCATTATAAATTGAAGCACGCATGCCGCCGGCAACACGATGGCCTTTCAGTGCATGCATACCCGCATCAAAAGATTGTTGCAGGAACAGTTTATCCAGCGACGCATCGGCCATCTGGAACGGCACGTTCATCCACGAGCGGTTGGCTGCTGCGACGGTATTACGGTAAAAATCACTGCGATCAATAGTGCCATAAAGCAGTTCGGCTTTCGCCTGATTACGCTTTTCCATTTCACGTAAACCGCCCTGTTCTTTCAGCCATTTAAACACCATCCCTGACAAATACCAGGCAAAGGTAGGCGGTGTGTTGAACATCGAGTCGTTTTCAGCCAGCACTGTGTAATCAAGAATCGAAGGTAGCGCTTTCTGCGCCCTACCCAGTAAATCTTCCCGCACGATAACCAGAGTCAGGCCCGCCGGGCCGATATTTTTTTGCGCCCCCGCATAAATCACCCCAAAGCGGCTCACATCAACCGGGCGGGATAAAATAGAGGAGGAGTAGTCAGCAATAACAACTTTGTCGCCGAAGTCAGGCACTTCATCAATAGCGACACCGTCAATGGTTTCATTCGGGCAGTAGTGAACATAAGCAGCATCAGTATTTAGTGCCCACTGGCTCATCGGCAAGATGCCGCGTTTGCCATCAACGGTGGTGGTCACATCGATAACATTTGGGGTGCAGTATTTTTGCGCTTCTTTAACTGCGCTGTGCGCCCAATAACCGCCATCGATATAATCCGCAGTGGTCTTGTCACCCAGTAAATTCATCGGTACTGCAGCAAATTGCGCGCGTGCTCCACCGTGGCAAAACAGGACTTTATAGTTGGAAGGAATATTCATCAAGTCACGGATATCGCGTTCAGACTCTTCGGCAACCTGGATAAACTCCTTACTGCGGTGGCTGATTTCCATTACCGAGGTACCCAGCCCGTGCCAGTTACACAGTTCTTGTTCAGCACGACGCAACACTTCTGCCGGGATCATTGCCGGACCTGCACTAAAATTATAAACCTGAGTCATTTCCCCTCACCACTCCGCTGAGACAACCATAAGATATAACCAATTTACTGGTTTTATCATTCGAGACAAGCAGTCTGCAATGGATATTCGTAACGGGAGCATGATCACATTGTTGTCACTGCGTTAACGGTTGCCTGTAGCCTAAAATCCCGTATGATTGCGCGTTTTTAGAACGCTCAAAAGTGAACTCAATGACACAAACCTTCATTACTGGCAAAGACGCGGCGCTGGAAGATTCAATTTCCCGTTTTCAACAAAAACTCACTGACCTCGGTTTCAACATTGAGGAAGCTTCCTGGCTGAACCCGATCCCGAATGTCTGGTCAGTGCATATCCGCGATCGCGATTGCCCGCTGTGCTTTACCAACGGCAAAGGGGCCAGTAAAAAAGCGGCGCTGGCTTCAGCGCTGGGCGAGTATTTTGAGCGTTTGTCGACCAACTATTTCTTCGCCGATTTCTATCTGGGCAAAGAGATTGCCAATAGCGAGTTCGTGCATTACCCGAATGAAAAGTGGTTTCCCATCCCAGCTGACAACAGCCTGCCAGCCGGCATTCTGGACCAGCGTCTGCACGATTTCTATGACGCCGATAAAGAGCTGACCGGCAGCGACCTGGTGGACCTGCAATCAGGCAACCCTGAGCGCGGGATTTGTGCCCTGCCCTTCACCCGTCAGTCTGACCTGCAGACCGTCTATATTCCGATGAACATCATCGGTAACTTATATGTATCTAACGGTATGTCAGCCGGCAATACGGCTAACGAAGCACGCGTTCAGGGCCTGTCAGAAGTGTTCGAGCGCTATGTGAAGAACCGCATCATTGCTGAGTCCATCAGTCTCCCAGAGATCCCTGCCGACGTGCTGGCGCGTTATCCGGGCGTCGTGGAAGCGATTGCTAAACTGGAAGAAGAGGGTTTTCCTATCCTCTCTTATGACGCTTCACTTGGCGGCAACTATCCGGTCATTTGTGTTGTGTTGTTTAATCCGGCTAACGGCACCTGCTTTGCTTCTTTCGGCGCGCACCCTGATTTCGGCGTGGCGCTGGAGCGTACCGTGACTGAACTGCTGCAAGGCCGCAGCCTGAAAGACCTGGACGTATTCACCGCACCGAGTTTCGACGACGAAGAAGTTGCTGAACACGCTAACCTCGAAACTCACTTTATCGATTCCAGCGGTTTGATTTCGTGGGATATGTTCAAGCAGGATGCCGACTACCCGTTCGCTGACTGGAGCTTCAGCGGCACGACAGAACAAGAATTTGCCACGCTGATGGCAATTTTTGATAAAGAAGATGCCGAAGTTTACATCGCTGATTACGAACATCTCGACGTATACGCTTGCCGCATCATTGTGCCTGGGATGTCCGATATCTATCCTGCAGAAGATTTATTGCTGGCTAATAACACCATGGGTGCTCACCTGCGCGAGCAGCTGCTGGCCCTGCCGGGCAGTGATTTACCCAAAGAAGCCTATCTGGAGATGATCACCCAACTCGATGACGAAGGTCTGGATGACTTTACCCGCGTACGGGAATTACTCGGTATCGCCAGCGGTAAAGACAATGGCTGGTACACACTGCGCGTGGGTGAACTGAAGTCCATGTTGGCTCTGGCTGGCGGGGATAGGGATCAGGCACTGACCTGGGCTGAATGGGCGCATGAATTTAACTCATCGGTTTACAGCAACGAGCGCAACAACTACTACCGTTGCCTGCAAACTTTACTGCAGCTGGCATTGGAAGAAGACCGCTCCCCTGAGCAGTACTATGGCGCTTTCGTCAAAATGTATGGTCAGGATGCAGTCGATACCGCTTCAGCAGCCATCAGCGGGGAAGAGCGTTTCCACGGTCTGTTCGCTGTGGATACTGACCTACGGGCCCTTCCTGCTCATCAGGGATTGCTTGCTGCATATGAAAAACTGCAGGTGGCTAAACGTCGTCACTGGTCTAAAGCCTGATTTAAAACCCTCTATACAGATTAAAGTCTTACAACCGGTGGCCATGGCTACCGGTTTTTTTTGTCATGGGAAATTTGACTCAGGGTAAAAAGTGGCGTGTAATTCGGCCGCATCGCGCCGTCGTTTAATCTATCAGCGTTTAATCGCACGTATTTTACGCACTGTTAAATAACCGTGAAAATATCATGCGCATTTACGGCCAAACTAATTACATTGCGCCCTAATAATTAACATAAAATCAGTGTACGCCTTCGATGCATTCAACTTTATTTGTAAGATTTAAAATGTTTTTATTTTATAAATTTCAATAAGATAATCCAATTTTTACTCCTTTAGTATAGGTGGAAAACGCCCCTAATATCCCCCCTTATGATCCAAGTCAATTTTTACGTTATACTGCTTTGCTAGTATCTCGTTGTGCAGTAGATAACCCTTAAGAGAGAGTTACTGTGAAAGCTGACAACCCCTTCAATTTATTGTTACCCGCAGCTACAGCAAAAGTCGCTGAAGATGCCGGTGTTTATAAAGCCACTAAACAACCGCTGAAAACTTTTTATTTAGCGATAACAGCTGGCGTTTTTATTTCCATTGCTTTTGTTTTCTATATCACATCAACCACTGGCACTGCGGCCGTTCCTTTTGGTCTGGCAAAACTGGTTGGGGGGATCTGCTTCTCACTGGGCCTGATGTTGGTCGTCGTTTGTGGTGCTGACCTTTTCACGTCTACTGTACTGATCGTTATTGCCAAGGCCAGTGGCCGAATAACTTGGGGTCAATTGGCGTGTAACTGGATCAACGTCTACATTGGTAACCTGTTTGGTGCCCTGTTCTTCGTCGCGCTGATCTGGTTCTCTGGTGAACACATGACCGATAATGGTCTGTGGGGACTCAATGTTCTACAAACCGCAGACCACAAGATGCATCACACTTTCATCGAAGCCGTGTGTCTCGGTATTCTCGCAAACCTGATGGTCTGTCTGGCAGTATGGATGAGTTACTCAGGCCGAAGCCTGATGGACAAGATGTTCGCCATGATCCTTCCTGTCGCCATGTTTGTTGCCAGCGGTTTTGAGCACAGCATTGCCAATATGTTTATGATTCCACTGGGTATTGTCATTAAGAATTTTGCATCTCCTGAGTTCTGGCATGCCGTTGGAACCACACCAGCACAATTCGCAGAACTGAATATCAGTAACTTTATCATCGACAACCTGATTCCCGTCACTATCGGGAACATCATTGGTGGTGGTCTGATGGTAGGACTCACATACTGGGTAATATATCTCCGCGATGAGCAGCATCCCTGAGTACCGTGAAGTGCTCGTCACGACAGGTTTACAAACCGATTTATAAAGAAAGCCAAATTAGAAGGTAGGTGCATAATGTCCAAGCTCAATGAAAAATTGACCAACGCATGGCAAGGTTTTAGTGCTGGCGACTGGCAGACTGAAGTTAACGTCCGTGACTTCATCCAGAAGAACTACACCCCGTATGAAGGTGATGAGTCATTCCTGGCCGGTGCGACCAAAGCGACCACTACGCTGTGGGATAAAGTAATGGAAGGCATCAAACTGGAAAACAGCACCCATGCTCCAGTTGATTTTGATACCGACCTTGCTTCAACTATCACCTCTCATGACGCGGGCTACATCAACAAGTCTCTCGAAACCATCGTGGGTCTGCAGACTGATGCGCCTCTGAAACGTGCCCTGATCCCGTTCGGCGGCATTAAAATGGTTGAAGGTTCATGTAAAGTTTATGGCCGTGAACTGGATCCAGCGCTGAAAAAAGTCTTCACCGAATACCGTAAAACCCATAACCAGGGTGTATTCGATGTGTATACCAAAGACATCCTGAACTGTCGTAAATCTGGTGTTCTGACTGGTCTGCCAGATGCCTACGGCCGTGGCCGTATCATCGGTGACTATCGTCGTGTTGCACTGTACGGCATTGATTTCCTGATGGCTGATAAATATCAGCAATTCCTGTCACTGCAGGACGATCTGGAAAATGGCGTAAATCTGGAAATGACTATCCAGCTACGTGAAGAGATCTCAGAACAGTATCGTGCTCTGGGCCAGATTAAAGAAATGGCCGCGAAATATGGCTGTGACATTTCTGCACCAGCAAAAAATGCGCAGGAAGCTGTACAGTGGACCTACTTTGGTTACCTGGCCGCGGTTAAATCTCAGAACGGCGCAGCAATGTCCTTTGGCCGCGTATCTACCTTCCTTGACGTGTTCATTGAACGTGATATCAAAGCAGGCAAACTGACTGAAGAAGCCGCTCAGGAACTGATTGACCATCTGGTTATGAAACTGCGTATGGTTCGTTTCCTGCGTACTCCTGAGTATGATGAACTGTTCTCCGGTGACCCAATCTGGGCAACCGAATCCCTGGCAGGTATGGGTGTTGATGGCCGTACTCTGGTTACTAAAAACAGCTTCCGCTTCCTGAATACCCTGTACACCATGGGGCCTTCGCCAGAGCCAAACATGACCATTCTGTGGTCAGAAAAACTGCCATTGAACTTCAAGAAGTTCGCAGCGAAAGTTTCTATTGATACCTCATCCGTACAGTATGAAAACGACGACTTGATGCGTCCTGATTTCAACAATGATGACTACGCAATTGCTTGCTGCGTAAGCCCGATGATTGTTGGTAAACAAATGCAGTTCTTCGGCGCACGTGCCAACCTGGCAAAAACCATGTTGTATGCAATCAACGGCGGCGTTGATGAAAAAATGAAGATCCAGGTTGGCCCGAAAGAAGCGCCAATGATGGATGAAGTGCTGGACTATGACAAAGTCATGGAACGTATGGATCACTTCATGGACTGGTTGGCTAAACAGTACGTTACTGCACTGAACGTTATTCACTACATGCACGATAAATACAGCTATGAAGCTGCATTGATGGCGCTACATGACCGTGATGTTTACCGCACCATGGCGTGTGGTATCGCAGGTCTGTCTGTTGCTGCAGACTCCCTGTCTGCTATCAAGTATGCAAAAGTAAGCACCATTCGTGACGAAGACGGCTTAGCCGTTGACTTCAAAATCGAAGGTGAATACCCGCAATTTGGTAACAACGATTCACGCGTAGATGACATTGCCTGTGACCTGGTAGAGCGTTTCATGAAGAAAATTCAGAAACTGCGTACTTACCGTGGCGCTGTAGCAACTCAGTCTGTTCTGACCATCACTTCCAACGTGGTTTACGGTAAGAAAACCGGTAACACCCCAGACGGTCGCCGTGCTGGTGCGCCATTTGGCCCAGGTGCTAACCCAATGCATGGTCGTGACCAGAAAGGTGCAGTTGCCTCTCTGACCTCCGTTGCTAAACTTCCGTTTGCTTACGCGAAAGACGGCATCTCTTACACCTTCTCTATCGTGCCAAATGCACTGGGTAAAGATGATGACGTTCGTAAAGCTAACCTTGCTGGCCTGATGGATGGTTACTTCCACCATGAAGCCAACATCGAAGGCGGCCAGCATCTGAACGTCAACGTGATGAACCGTGAAATGCTGTTAGATGCGATGGAAAATCCGGAAAAATATCCGCAGCTGACCATCCGTGTGTCTGGTTATGCAGTGCGTTTCAACTCACTGACCAAAGAACAACAGCAAGACGTGATCACCCGCACGTTCACTAAAACGCTGTAAGAGCATCAGCCCGCGTTAAGCAGGCATAAGGTAAAGGCTCCACACATGTGGAGCCTTTATTTCATCCCCATTTCGACTATCGAAAGTTTCGAATAGTCTGTTTTGCCAGACATCTCCCGGTGATGGATCTCTTGCAAAGCAGTTCCGCAATGCCACAAATCCAGAGTAATTTGAGTCAAGCAAAGACGGCTGTTTTTGGTAGAGAAAGGCGACTTGAAGTATGAAGGGTAATCAACCTTGCTGTTTGTCTGTTATTATTAGCGAGTAGCTACAAGAGAATACCCTGAAACATTATGGGTTCCCTTTCAGTTTATCTCTGCCAGGCCAGCATCCGCGCATTTAGACTGCAACTTATTGGTCAATATTGGAGAAAAACCCGCAATGTCAGTTCAAGGTCGTATCCACTCTTATGAATCCTGCGGCACAGTCGATGGCCCGGGTATACGTTTTATCGTCTTCTTCCAGGGTTGCCTGATGCGTTGCCTCTATTGCCATAACCGCGATACATGGGATACGCACGGCGGCAAAGAGATCAATGTTGAAGATCTAATGAAAGAAGTGGTGACCTATCGTCACTTTATGAATGCCTCAGGCGGTGGCGTCACAGCATCCGGCGGGGAAGCTATCCTGCAGGCTGAATTTGTCCGCGACTGGTTCCGCGCCTGCCAAGAGGAAGGTATTAACACCTGTCTGGATACCAACGGTTTTGTGCGTCGCTATGATCCGGTGATTGATGAATTACTTGATGTGACCGATTTAGTCATGCTTGACCTGAAGCAGATGAATGATGAAATTCATCAAAAACTGGTTGGTGTTTCCAATCACCGTACCCTGGATTTCGCCCGTTATTTAGCTAAGCGCAATCAGCGTACCTGGATCCGTTATGTCGTGGTTCCGGGATGGTCAGATGATGATGAATCAGCGCATATGTTAGGTGAATTTACCAAAGACATGACCAACATCGAAAAAATTGAGCTGCTGCCTTATCACGAACTGGGCAAGCATAAATGGACAGCGATGGGTGAAGAGTACGGTCTGGATGGCGTCAACCCACCGACAAAAGAGATCATGGATCGCGTAAAAGGGATCCTTGAAGGATACGGGCATAAAGTCATTTATTAATTCTATCCCTGTAAATACCACAATAAAAACGCCCTGCCAATATTATCGGCGGGCGTTTTTGTTTTGCAGTAATGTCGCTTTTATGTTTGCCTAAAGGTCAGGCCGCTGCCACTGGGTTTTGATGTTTGTCTGCCTTACGCAGCAGAACCACCAGATATATCAGTGCGACCACCGCGATCATCACAAACAGCAGGCGGTCAGAATAACTCTGCATCAGCATTGCCGTCATCGTTGGCCCTGCCAGGCTACCGATGGTGTAACTCATCAATAACGCCTGATTCATTGCCACCAGCTCGTCAGGGTTGACCTTCTCGCAGGCCCATGACATCGCAACCGGATAGAGCGTGAACCCCGCACAGCCCAGAATAAACAGCGTCGGTGCCATCGCATAACCACTGAGCATCGCGATGCTGCCCAAAATCACCACAAAAACCTGTACGCGTAAAACTATCAAACGCCCATAACGGTCAGCCAGTCGCCCTACTGGCCATTGGCCGATGATCCCGGAGCTTACCAGCAGAGCCATCCAGTAACCTACATCGGCATCGCTCATTCCCTGATGATTTAAGAAAAGCGGCATCAGACCATAAAGTGACCCTAAGATAATACCGGAAATCACACAACCATTGATACCCAGCCGTGCACTACGGCGCTTGAGCATCGGCCACACGCTCGTATGTGGCTGCTCGCTGTCCTGATTAGTGATATGAGTGAAAAGCAACGGCAGCATGGCGATCACTATTAGCGCGGTCACCCACGGCAGCACATTGAATAGTTCGGTAGAAACCATGCCGAGCATCAGCTGGCCGAAAACGGTTCCGATGTAATAGATGATCATGTAGGCCGCTAGCAACTGACCACGGTTTTTTACCGTTCCGCTGCGTAGTAATGCACTTTCAACCACCACCCAAATGAGTGCGCATCCCATACCCGCAACAAAACGCCAGCCAATCCAACTCCAGAAGGTCATGGACAGTGCCAGACCGGCAGTGGCGACAGCAAAAACGAGGCACGACAGGTAATAGCTGCGGTTAAATCCGATGCGTTTGATCAGCAGACCCGCGATCAGCGTACCCACCAGATTCCCGGAGTAATAGGAAGAACTGACCAGCCCGACCTGCCAAGTCGGCAACATTTCATGGCTCAGCCAAAGGGGCACCAGCGTATTCAGAACAGCAATGGAAACTGTCAGTAAGAGGAGCCCACAGAGTAATAACATTACCGGGCGAGAATAGGCGGACATAGGGAGTTGGCGACCAAGAATGCGAAGAAATTGCGCGCATCATGCCACCGGCGGATTAAAAGTCAATCAGCTGAAAACCGGCTTAAGCACGAACTGCAGGTCGATGATTCATTTCGCTCATCAAGGACGAGGGACGGTATCAAACCTGCATTAGTGACAAATTAATATCACCATGATAACAAACGAGTTTACATTTCCCACAACCGTTACAAAGCATATTATCCACGACAGGTTGATTCTGTTGATTAAAAAATATTGCCGTGCGCGGACACGTAATCTCGCACATCCTGCACAGGTCATCCATGCGTCCAAGACATTGGTCGGAAATAACCGGACGCAGGCCGGTATCCATGGGCTGCGTGAGGTTGAGCGCCCCGCGATGACAGATCTCAGTGCATTTACCGCAAAAATCACATTCGGCAAATTCGATATTCATCTGTGCTTTGCCGTTATCGAGTGCAATAACGCCTACCGGACAAGCGTCCCGACAGGCGCCACACCCATCGCAGGCCTGCAAAAAAAGCGGTTCGGCAACAGCCTGCGGTGGCCGGGCCACCTGCCGGTGTAAGGCGTCCTCCTCAAGGCTGATTTGTATTGCACGCTGTCCTGGCGCAAATAAGCCACGGAAAAGCCCGCGCCGGCTGACCGTGCGTGAACTCATCCATGCACGATAATAGCCAGAATCGCGAGAGTCACTCATTAGCGATATAACTCATGTACAACAGCGGCCAGTGAGCACTCGTCTTTCCAACCAGCCAGCGTGGTTTGCGTTAATTGAGCAATTCCCTGATAAAAGGGATGTACTGCGCCCTGCTCCAGCAGGGTCAAACAGCGGAAAGCCCAGGGGAAAAGATGTGTCGCCAAAAATTCTTCCAGCAACGCAGGGGAATTTTCGGCGAGCCATGCTGACATCATCAGCATCAAGCCAATGTGATCTTCTGGCTCGGCATGGACTTGATGAGTCTCAATACCGTGCAGGCGCATCCATTTGCGTAAGTTCAGGGTTGAATCGCCAAACAGTACGCTTTCCCTATCCAGATAAACCGATCCCCATGGAGGTGCCGGCAGCGCATAGGGTCCAACAAACAGACGCTGGAAGGCCTCTTCTTGTGTCTCGCTATCTTGTGTACTTTTGCCTAACAGCGCAGCGATAGGTTGTAAATGTTCTGACTCACCATAAGGCCAGTCCTGCTCCCACTGCCCGCTTTGTAACCATTGAATGAGCGACTGCACCTGCTCTGAATGGGGGGGGAAATATAAGAGCGAACCTAAGATTTTGCCGGTAGCGGCGATGGTTTCTGCTGACATAAATAACTCATGTTGAGAACGCGCATTGCCATTAAGCAATGCGCGGAAAGAAAAAGATTAACTGCCGATAGCCATGCCCACGGTCATATGCAGACCATAGAAAATAGCACGACCAATCAATTCGCCGGCGAACACCAGCACAAAGCCCAATGTCAGCGATGCCAGTGCAGGACGGTTACGCAGGATCAGCGGGCAAATCCAGCATCCAAGTCCCAGAATAACCAGCACCAGTCGCCATACGGATAGAGCGCCATATTGCGAAACTAGAGCGGAAGCGGCCTGGACAGAACTGTTGATGGCCGCAAGACCAGCACTCTGCGTCACCACGGAGGCCACGCTGACCACCAGTGCAACCCCGCTAATTATCGGCAACAGACGCAGTGCGCAGCCCTGGATATTAGCCATACGCAACAGCAATGCCCCGAGTAGCGGACCGCCAATCAACACTGTCAGACAAAAATTCAGGGTGGTATAGCTGTTATCCCAGGTAGGTACGGTATCGATTTCATACACACGACACATGGCATAAACAAAGCCCACACCCGCCACCACAGTGACAATCAGCCAGACTTTACTCAGCGCCTGCGGCATTTTGTTCAGCACAGCCAGCAGCCAATAAATGCCACCCAGCGCAAAGAACAGGGAACCGCTGCCGATTTCATTGCTCAGTGGCGAAGCACCCAGTCGGTTCAGCGAGTTAAATGCCCGGAGCGGAGAACCCAGATGCAACACCGAGGCGATAAACGCAATCGCCATCAGCACCCACAGGAAAAACATCGACAGATGAATACGTCGCGTCTCTTCCTGGCTGCGTTTTCCGAGCAGCGCCAGCGCTAAAACGATAAAACCACCCACTACGCACTGCCCAAGAACGGTAAAGACCATTAAAGGCCATTCATGCCATCCGTTTCCCATCTCAAACCTCCTTCGGGTTAGCCAGATATCCAGTGGTATCGCCTACCGGACGGCAATTCGCATTGGGTTTAATGACAATATTCGGTTTAGTGAACTGCGCGCCGGGCAGCGGCGCGACCTGTGCCAGCGTGCCATATTTCGCACGCAGCTCTTCGATCGGTGCCATGTCCAGCGCACGCAGCGGGCAAGAATCCACGCAAATAGGTTTCTTGCCATCCGCGACGCGTTCATAGCAGCCGTCGCACTTGGTCATGTGGCCTTTCGCCGCGTTATATTGCGGTGCACCGTACGGACATGCCATGTGACAATAACGACAGCCGATACAGATATCTTCGTTAACCACCACAAAGCCATCATCACGTTTGTGCATTGCGCCGCTCGGACAGACTTTGGTACAAGCCGGATCTTCACAGTGGTTACAGGCAATCGAAAGATAGTAGGCAAAAACATTCTGATGCCAACCGTCGCCATCCTGTTGCCAGTCCCCTCCGGCGTATTCGTAAATACGTCGAAAGCTCACATCTGGCGTCAAATTTTTGAAATCTTTGCACGCCAGTTCACAGGTCTTACAACCGGTGCAACGGCTCGAATCAATATAAAAACCATATTGGGTTGTCATGTGTTATTCCTTTAAACCTTCGCCACTTGCACAAGGTTGGTATGAGAAGGGTTACCTTTCGCCAAAGGTGAAGGCCGTTGAGAAGTCAGCACATTGATGCAGCCTGCACGATCAATTTTGTTGCTGTCAGGGGAGTACCAGGCTCCCTCACCCAGCGCGACAACGCCAGGCATCATGCGCGGTGTCACTTTAGCGGCGATATGCACTTCCCCACGATCATTAAATATCCGAATCATGTCGCCATTAGAAATACCTCTGGCTTTTGCATCGAGCGGATTGAGCCACATCTCCTGGCGACATGCGGCTTTAATCACATCGACATTGCCATAGGTTGAGTGCGCGCGGCCTTTAAAATGGAAGCCGGTTAATTGCAGAGGATAACGACTGGCCAACGGGTCATCGTAGTTTTCAAACCCGGTAGCATAGATCGGCAACGGATCGATAATATCCTCTTTCTCCAGTTGCCATTTCGAAGCAATATCAGCTAGCTGAGCAGAATAAATTTCAATTTTTCCTGACGCAGTTTCCAGAGGGTTGGCTTTAGGATTTTCACGGAATGCTTTGTAGGCAACGTGGTGCCCCTCAGGGTCACGTTGTTTGAAAATGCCTTGCTGGCGGAAGGTGTCAAAGTCAGGTAATGCCGGGATCGCCTGCATCGATTGCTGATACAAATGGCGCATCCACTCTTCCTGATTTCGATCTTCAGTGAATTTTTGCCCCACTCCCATGCGTTTCGCCAACTCACTGGTCATCTCATAGATGTTTTTGCACTCAAAGCGCGGCTTGATGACCTGATCGGCAAAAATGACGTAAGACATATTGCCCGCCGAGGCATCCAGACAAAAGTCCATCTGCTCGGAAGCAGTACAATCTGGCAAGACAATATCGGCATATTTCGCCGAAGAGGTCATGTGATTGTCGATCACCACAATCATCTCGCACTGCTTATCATCCTGGAGGATTTCATGCGTACGATTGATATCAGAATGCTGATTAATCAGGCTGTTACCGGCGTAATTCCAGATAAACTTAATCGGCACATCCAGCTTATCTTTACCCCGGATACCATCACGTAATGCAGTCAGTTCTGGCCCGCGTTTGATAGCATCAGTCCATAGGAAAAAGGGAATGCTGGTTGCGACGGGATTATTGAAAGTCGGCATGCGGACAAATGGCAAGCTATAAGACCCTTCACCTGCACCGGAATTGCCGCCATTAATGCCGACGTTACCGGTCAGAATCGCCAACATCGCAATGGCACGGGTGGCCACTTCACCATTTGAGTGGCGCTGCGGCCCCCACCCCTGAGCAATAAAGGCCGGTTTTGCCTGCCCAATCTCACGGCCAAGTTTGACAATTTTGTCCACTGAAATACTGGTGATTTTAGATGCCCATTCGGGGGTCTTCGCAATGCCATCAGGACCGGCACCAAGAATATAAGCTTTGTAATGGCCATTGGCAGGCGCGCCAGCAGGCAATGTTTTTTCGTCGTAACCTACGCAGTATTTATCTAAGAATGGCTGATCGACCATGTTCTCTGTGATCATCACATACGCCAGCGCCGCGGCCAATGCACCGTCCGTACCGGGGCGGATGGGGATCCATTCATCTTCGCGGCCAGCACCGGTATCGGTATAGCGCGGGTCGACAATGATCATCCGTGCGTTAGATTTCAGTCTTGCCTGTTCCAGATAGTAAGTAACGCCACCGCCACTCAGGCGGGTTTCACCGGGGTTATTACCAAAAAAAACCACCAGCTTACTGTTTTCTATATCAGAAGGACTGTTACCATCTGCCCAGCCGCCATAAGTGTAATTAAGACCTGCTGCAATTTGAGCTGAACTGTAATCGCCGTAATGATTGAGATAACCGCCGCAGCAGTTCATCAGGCGAGCAATCAGGGTAGAACCCGGCGGCCAGGAACGAGTCATGGTGCCACCTAACGTTCCGGTACCATAATTGAGGTAGATGGCTTCGTTACCGTATTGACTGATGATCTCTTTCATGCTGCCGGCAATGGCGTCGAAAGCCTCTTCCCAACTGATACGTTTGAACTTACCTTCACCGCGTGCACCGACGCGCTTCATCGGATATTTCAGACGATCAGGATTGTAGACACGGCGACGCATGGAACGGCCACGCAGACAGGCACGAACCTGATGTAAGCCTTCATAGTTGTCATCACCCGTATTATCAGTTTCCACATAGCGGATTTCACCCTCAACTACATGCATTCTCAACGGGCAACGGCTCTCACAGTTAACTGTGCAGGCACTCCATACGACTTTTTCATTTTCTGCTTTACTGTCTGAAAGAGTTTCCTTAGCCGTTGCTTGCCGGAAAGGTAATGCTACCCCTCCTGCGGCGGCGGCCAGACCGATCAGGGCTGAACTTTTCATCAACGTACGGCGGGTTATCCCTCCGTCTATTGCTGATATTCCTTGTTTCTTAATCGACATTACCTTGCTCCTTTATATCCCCTCTGAAAACGGCTGATGGGGCAAACATTAACAGCTACTTTTGGAGAAGCGGCTCTTTGCGTCCGTCGCTCCATTACACTTTTTCTATTTGAATCAGATTGGTATGTTGGGGATTTCCTTTCGCCAGCGGCGAGGCGCGTTGGGTGGTCAGCGTGTTCATACAAGCACCGTGGTCGATGCGGTCACCGTTCATATTGGCCTGATGCCAGGCTCCCTGCCCCATGGCGACGACGCCCGGCATAATACGCGGCGTGACTTTGGCCGCCACGCGCACTTCACCCCGACCGTTGAACACTTTCACTTTGTCACCGTTGGCAATACCCCGGCTCTGGGCATCCAGCGGATTGATCCACACTTCCTGACGGCAGGCCGCCTGTAAAATGTCGATGTTGCCGTAGGTAGAGTGGGTGCGGGCTTTGTAGTGGAAACCAAACATCTGCAACGGATACTGGCTGCGCAGAGGATCATCCCAGCCTTCGAACGTTGAGGCGTAAACGGGCAGCGGGCTGATGGTTTCGTCTTTCTCAAGCTCCCATTGCGCGGCGATCTCAGCCAATGCCGTGGAGTAAATTTCGATTTTTCCGGACGGGGTTTTTAGCGGATTGGCCTGCGGGTCCTGGCGGAATTTTTTATAGGCCACAAAATGGCCGTTGGGGTCTTTACGTTTATAGATGCCCATCTGGCGCAGCGCTTCATACGCAGGAAGCGTCGGGTCTTTCACCAGCATTTTGGCGTACAAGTACTGTAACCACTCCCGCTGGGTGCGGTTTTCGGTGAATTTCTGATAAACATCAGGGCCGAGACGACGGGCGACTTCGCTCATCATTTCATAAATGCCTTTACGCTCAAACTTAGCGGTGGTGGCGGGCTGAATGAAAATCAGGTACCCCATATTCCCGGCGTAATCGTTGGGGATAATATCTTCCTGCTCGGTCGTCATCAGGTCAGGCAGCAGAATGTCGGCGTATTTGGCCGAGGCAGTCATGAAGTTTTCCAGCACCACGATCATCTCGCAATGCGAATCGTCCTGCAGGATGTCATGCGTTCTATTGATGTCAGAATGCTGGTTGGTGATGGTGTTACCGGCGTAATTCCAGATGAACTTAATGGGCACATCCAGCTTGTCTTTACCGCGCACACCGTCCTTTTTAGCGGTCATTTCAGGGCCGCGAACGATAGCGTCGGTCCAGCTGAAACAGGAGATCTGCGTGTCGACCGGATTGGTAAGCACCGGCATGCGTTCAATGGTGATGGTGTAAGTCGACTCCCGCGCACCGCTATTTCCGCCATTAATACCCACATTCCCGGTGAGAATGGGCAGCATGGCTATCGCCCGTGACGTCAGCTCACCGTTTGCCTGACGCTGAGGGCCCCATCCCTGTGAAATATAGGCAGGTTTTGCCTGACCTATTTCACGCGCCAGCTTAATGATGCGATCAACCGGAATGCCAGTGATATGCGAAGCCCACTGCGGCGTTTTGGCGGTGCTATCATCACCCTGCCCGAGGATGTAGGCTTTGTAATGCCCGTTGGCCGGTGCTCCAGGTGGCTGCGTTTTTTCGTCATAGCCGATGCAGTACGTATCAAGGAAGGGCTGGTCGACCAGATTCTCGGTAATTAACACGTGTGCGAGACCGGCGACCAGCGCAGCATCAGTACCGGGCCGAATAGGGATCCACTCATCTTCACGCCCGGCGGCCGTGTCGGTATAGCGTGGGTCAATCACGATCATACGTGCGTTAGAGCGTTCACGAGTCTGCTCAAGGTAATAGGTTATCCCGCCGCCGCTCATGCGGGTTTCTGCCGGGTTATTACCAAACAGGACGACCAGTTTACTGTTTTCGATATCCGAGGTGCTGTTACCGTCATTGCCGCCGTAGGTATAAGGCATGGCGCAGCTAATTTGGGCAGTGCTGTAGGTTCCGTAATGGCTAAGGAATCCGCCATAACAGTTCATCAGGCGAGCAACCAACGAGGCATACGGCGAAGAGCGGGTAATATTGCCGCCTACCACGCCCGAGGTGTAATTAATATACACCGCTTCATTGCCATATTTCGCGACGATACGCTTAAGGTTATTGGCGATCTCGTCGAAAGCCTCATCCCAGCTGATGCGTTTGAATTTACCTTCACCCCGCTTACCGACCCGTTTCATCGGATAGTTAAGCCGCTCCGGGTGATTCATACGACGGCGGATCGAACGCCCGCGCAGGCAGGCGCGCACCTGATGATCGCCGTATTCGTCATGACCGGTATTGTCCGTCTCTACCCAGTACACTTCATTATCGCGCACGTGCAGACGCAGAGCACACCGGCTGCCACAGTTAACAGAACACGCGCCCCAGACCACGCTATCCTCGTTGCTTTTGGACTGAGGTGTCGCGGCATCGGCAAAGGCTTTGCGGCTGAAAGGTAAAGAAACGCCACCTGCGGCGATGGCTAATCCTGCCAGCGTAGAGGTTTTCATTAAGGTCCGGCGGCTGATGCCCCTTTTTACATTGACGTTCTCTGGTTTGTTTTCCGACATGTTTCCGCTCCGCTAAGTTGCTCCGCCGTTTTTTCACCAGACATCAAACCGATGGCCATAAAGCCTGACGAAGAGTTGAGTAGGCTGGGACAGCACGTTAATTGGAGTATTTATTTACCCACTCAGAATGCATGGATATTACTCACCAAGGAGTAGGAAACTTTGTTTGCTATCAAAAAAGGGAGGAATGAGGGAAGGAGATCGGTAGATTCGTCGTATTGCGCACTGTTTCACACATAAAAAAAAGCGCCCGCAGGCGCTTTTTCGCTATATTACAAAATACATAACGGCCTTAGCCGATGTATTCTAAGCCACCCATGTAAGGCCGTAATACGGCCGGTACCTCAATACGTCCGTCAGCCTGTTGGTAGTTTTCCAACACAGCCACCAGAGTACGACCTACAGCCAAGCCGGAACCGTTCAGGGTATGAACCAAGCGCGGTTTCTTCTCAGTTTTGCTGCGGCAGCGTGCCTGCATACGACGCGCCTGGAAATCGCCCATGTTTGAACATGAAGAGATTTCGCGGTAGGTGTCTTGCGCAGGTAGCCACACTTCCAGATCGTAAGTTTTGGTCGAACCAAAACCCATGTCGCCGGTGCACAGCAGCATTTTACGATAAGGCAGATTCAGCAACTGAAGCACTTTCTCGGCATGCCCGGTCAATTCTTCGAGCGCCTGCATGGAATCTTCGGGGCGGACGATCTGCACCATCTCGACTTTGTCGAACTGGTGCATACGGATTAAACCACGGGTATCACGACCATAGGACCCCGCTTCAGAACGGAAGCATGGCGTATGGGCGGTCATTTTCAGGGGCAGAGACTCTTCTTCAAGAATTTCGTCCCGCACCAGGTTGGTCAGCGGCACTTCTGAGGTTGGAATCAGCGCATAGTTGCTGCTTTCTGCTTCTTCATCCAGTGGTTTGGTGTGGAATAAATCTTCACCAAATTTCGGCAACTGGCCGGTACCATACAATGAGTCGTGGTTGACCAGATACGGCACATATGTTTCGAGATAGCCGTGCTGCTCCGTGTGCAAGTCCAGCATGAACTGTGACAAGGCACGGTGCATACGGGCAACCTGCCCTTTCATCACCACGAAACGTGAACCAGTCAGTTTGACGGCAGCGGCGAAATCCAGTCCACCAGACATTTCGCCCAGTGACACGTGATCGCGTACCTCGAAATCATACTTTTGAGGCGAACCCCAGCGGCTGACTTCCTGGTTATCATTTTCGTCTTTACCGGCAGGAACTGAATCATCCGGCAAATTCGGAATAGCAGAGGCAATGTTGCGGATTTCATTTTGCAACGTATCCAGCTCGGCCTTCGCCGCATCCAGTCTCTCACCCAGCGTATTCACTTCCTGACGCAGGGGTTCGATGTCTTCGCCACGGGCTTTAGCCTGACCGATAGTTTTCGATCGTGCGTTACGTTCAGCCTGGAGAGTTTCCGTTTCTACCTGCAAGACTTTGCGGCGTTCTTCTTGGGAACGCAGCGTTTCCACATCGAGTTTAAAACCTCTGCGAGCGAGTTTTTCTGCAACTGCGTCTAGCTCATTACGCAGTAGATTGGGATCGAGCATGCTAATCCTGTACGTGTCGTTTTGATTGTGAAATAGATGAAGCACGCCGCCTGAACAGGCAGCATGTCAAAGAGTTATCAGAAGTAACCTTACCGCAAGAGCAAAATTAGCGGTAGCGTTTTGTCGGGCTATTTTGATCTTGTTCAGTCAGCCATGCCAGCTTTTCGCCGATCTTGCCTTCCAGCCCGCGGGATGATGGATAATAGTACTGAGTTTTAGCCATTTGCGGCGGGAAATAGTTCTCACCGGCGGCATAAGCATTGGGCTCATCATGGGCATAACGGTATTCCGCACCCAGCCCCATCTCTTTCATGAGCTTGGTGGGTGCATTACGCAGATGTTCCGGAACGTCATAATCTGCCTGCTCTCTGGCATCCCGCATGGCGGCTTTGAAGGCGGTATAGACGGCATTACTTTTTGGTGCACACGCCAGATAAACGATAGCCTGCGCAATCGCCCGCTCACCTTCGGCCGGGCCAACGCGGGTAAAGCAGTCCCAGGCCGAAATAGCAACCTGCATAGCGCGTGGATCGGCGTTACCGACGTCTTCAGAGGCTATCGCCAGTAAACGGCGGGCAACATAAAGGGGGTCTCCACCGGCGGTAATGATCCGCGCATACCAGTACAATGCCGCGTCAGGTGATGAACCACGCACCGATTTATGCAACGCAGAAATCAGATCATAATAGCGATCGCCTTTATTATCGAAACGCGCACTACGTTCACCGGAGATCTCTTTGAGCAACTCCGGCGTTAATGTTCTGACCCCTTTGGCATCGATTTCGGCCATATCGGCCATCATTTCGATACTGTTCAATGCACGGCGGGCGTCACCGTTTACCAGTTCACCCAGCATGCGCCGCGTCTCATCCGGCACCACGATTTTTTGGTCAGCGTAGCCACGCTCTTTATTAGTCAGCGCCTGATCGATCACTTTATCGATGTCTTCGGCGGTCAACGATTTGAGCAAATAAACGCGCGCACGCGAAAGCAGTGCGGAATTGAGTTCGAAAGAGGGATTTTCGGTGGTGGCACCAATAAAGGTGATAGTGCCATCTTCAATG
>Ga0302182_10000590_pt1 | contig 21976 bp, 26 predicted proteins | sample I_Palsa_N3_1_FD_198781 | JGI IMG/M metagenome (GOLD analysis project Ga0302182, IMG submission 198781) | Peat permafrost microbial communities from Stordalen Mire near Abisko, Sweden - I_Palsa_N3_1 | ecosystem: Environmental > Terrestrial > Soil > Palsa > Peat permafrost | place: Sweden...
TTCCATCCAATACATCAGCGAATCTTCAAGCGATGTGCTTCCTGCAAAGGCATTGCCACTCGCAGTTTGACGGGAATGGGAAACCCTCGAACGTAGTTTGGAAACCCATTCCAAATAAGCATTTAGTCTGTCGTCTGTGTCCAGACCCATCCCAATTCGATAACGAGCATGCTCGTGGGTACTCTCAGACACGCTCAGCAACTGTAAGGCTGCGCTCTTGGCAGCCGACGCTGGATTGTTTAGTTCGTGAGCGAGGTTCGCAGCCAGCTTATTTAGGGCAGCCAGCTTACCAATCTGCTCTTCTGCTCTTGTATATTCTCGGTTGCGATCGAGCAATACGCGGACAATTCGCTGGGTCATCGAAGGTATCGCATTCAGGAGTTCTGCGAAAAGACTGTCGTGTAGCTCCAAAATCCACGTTTTCCCAGATGACCTCCCGTCCGCGTTCCAGGCATTGATGCGCGAGAAGGGGGTCTTGCCTGTGATTCTTCCCGTCTGCCCGATTAGGACGGATACCGGACTGGATGAATGGCGATGGACGAGTACCTCGCCGCTGAGAATAAACATCAGGTCGTGTGGCGGAGTTCCCTGGCTAAAGATGAGATCTCCATCTTCACCAAACCTCTCCGTGCCATGGATCGCGAGCCAGCTAAACTCCTCCTCGGTCAGCCCCTTCAAATCTTCGATTGTCCGCAAGGCCGCGACGATTTCTCCGATGCGTTCGTCATCGATGCGGCTATTGAGGTCTTCCACTAAATGCCTTTGATTTCGCCGCCGTCCATACGTACGGAAGTTCCCGTCATCCACTTCGCGGCGGGCGACACAATGTATGCCATCAGATCGGCGATTTCTTCTGGCTTGCCATAACGAGCTATACCGGCTTTTTCCGGAAACTGCTTCATGGCCTCTTCAACGCTCATGCCGTGGTCTGGAGCCCAATGGTCCATGAAAGAGCGGCGACGGCCCGTCATAACCGCACCGGGCACGACACTGTTGACCTGAACCCCATCCTTAATACCTTGTTCCGCAAAGGCCTTCGCCAGCGCAATGATAGCTGCGTTAATGGCCGCCACCGCCGCGAACCCTGGCTTCGGGTCCAGAGCAGCGCTTCCGGAAATCAAGACGACAGATCCGTTAGAAGCCTTCAGGGCATCCCAGGCTTGTACAGTGAGGCGGCGTGCACCGTGAAGCTTGAGTGCCATGCCATCGTCCCATTGTGCATCGGTCATCTCGAACAAATCGATCTGGGGCACCGCCCCGGCGATGTTGACCAGGGCATCGATTCGGCCAAAGCGATCCAGTGTGTCTTTGACTACCATTTCAGCGGCCTTAGGATCTCGGAGGTCCAGCGCATAGATTTGTGACTCCGCGCCTGCGGAGTTGACCTCCGCCGCAGTCTTCTCCAATTCGTCCTTATTTCTGGCTACGAGAACAACGGCTGAGAAGTCTTGTGCTAACCGCACAGCAGTAGCACGACCGATTCCCTGGCTTGCGCCAGTGACGACAGCAACAGATCTCTTAACAGTCATATGATTACCTCTCCCGCAGGATTAAATCAGGGCCTAAACTCGTGCGGCAAAACGCTATCGCGAAAGGGTTTCGCGCGCCGCCTCCAGGATCACGTTGATAACAACCTGGGGTTCCGAGATCATCGGAGAGTGATCCACAGGGTACGAATGAATCTTTGCGCCCATACGGTCAGCCATGAAACGCTGAGTCGTCGGATTGATCATGCGATCTTCTTCTGCTACCAAAAACCATGATGGCTTTGTTTTCCATATCGGTGTTGGAGCCGGCTCCTGAATACAGGGAACTCCAATCGGCCGTTGCAGAGCCACCGCAATCTTTGATTCATCTGCAGAAGCCTTGTGAGTAATCGCTCGGCTAAAGGCATCGTCCGGCAGCCATACAAAGCCATGGGAATCAGGAACCATCTTCGGCGCTTCCGGAGAATTTGGGTTGAGATAGAACACTTTGGCTACGGTTTCGCCCTCATCCGGCGCGAGCGCCGCGATATAGACCAAAGACCTAACGCGGTCATTGCGCACCGCAGCGATCACGGCGCCTGAGTAGGCATGTCCCACCAGAACCACCGGGCCGCTGGTCCGTTCGAGTACCTGGCTCAGTGCGGTAGCGTCATTGGTCAAGGACGTGAGCGGAATCGGTGCGCAGATGACGTGAAGACCGCAGTGTTCCAAAGGCAGGATGACGTTACGCCAGCACGAACCGTCGGCCCACGCAGCATGCACCAAAATGATTGTTGAGTTCGGAGGAAACTGACTCGTCCCGGAAACATGCGAACTCACGGGCCGTGTGGCGCTTTGGGCCTGCGCAAGTTCGCTGAGGGACCCGTTGAGCAGAACACCTAGAGATGTACCTGTGAGCGCACCTAAAAACTTACGACGTTGCATAAACGTTCTCCTCGTTACAAACAACGTGCCTGCAATAATCCGCAGGCACACGTTCAATGAACCAACACGACCGTGCCGTTTGAGTAGAAAGGACTGCGACCTCTAGCGTTGGCCAAGGACTCCATTCGTTTCAAGGAACTCCTTCATCGCGGCAGCGATCTCCACGACGTGCGTCTCAATGGCGAAGTGGCCGGTATCCAAGAACTGGACCCGCGCATTTGGCAGATCTTTACGAAACGCCTCAGCGCCTGCTGGAATGAAGAATGGATCGTTTTTACCCCAGATCGCCAGCAAAGGCGGTTCCGATTTGCGAAGATAGTCCTGAAACCGCGGGTAGAGCTTCACGTTCGATGCGTAGTCCAGGAACAAATCGAGCTGAATCTCTTTGTTTCCCGGTCGTTCGAGCAACGCGGCATCCAAGGTGTACGACTCTGGCGTCACGCTCTCCGGATTCGCTACTCCGTGCGTGTATTGCCAACGAGTTCCTTCGAAGTTCAGGATGTTTTGACGAATCACGTCCCTGTTTTCTTTGGTCGGCTCAGACCAGTATTTCCTGATAGGTGCCCACGCGTCGCCGAGACCTTCTTCATAGGCATTGCCGTTCTGTGAAACGATTGCCGTGATTCGTTCGGGGCGGCTCATTGCCAGACGGAAGCCCGTGGGAGCACCGTAATCGAACACGTAAATCACGTAGCGCTCTAAACCGAGAGCATCTGTGAACGCCTCCAATGTGCGTGCCAGCGCATCGAACGAGTAGACATAGGCTCGTGTGTCAGGCACTCTCGTGAACCCAAAACCAGGCAGGTCTGGCGCGATCACTCGGAACTGGTCTGCGAGGCGAGGAATAAGCTCGCGAAACATAAAGGACGACGTCGGAAATCCGTGCAGCAGGAGCACAACCGGTGCATTAATGTCACCGGCCGTCCGATAGAAAACCTCAACTCCATCTGCTTTAACGGTATGAACGGACGTCACGGGTATCGCGAACTTGGCAAGGACAGCACTCATAAAGCCTCTTCTCTCTCTAGTCGGGTCGTGGACGAGTTTCTGTTGCATCTCCGCTTTGATTGGGTTTTCTCCCTGGAACAACCGAGTACCCGCGAGTACTTCATTGCAGTCGCAATGCCAAATCTCAAGCTCTTGATCCCCACTTGGGAGCGAAGCTAACCCCTTACCCTCCTGCAGGATAGGCGGGCGAAAGCGAAAAAGGTTCATCGCTCGCTGACCAAGACGAGACGAATATCCAACAGTGACGGAAGTTAGTCGCGAGATTTGTCGCGTGAGCGATTCGCCGTCGTACCTATGCTGGCGGGGATCTGCGCTTCCGTAACTCACTGTGGTGAAGGAAGAGTGCTTAAACTTCACCACAGGGTCAGCTGTCTCACCGATCGCGAGAACTTGCCTCCGAACTATGCGGCGACTGCGATAGCATTCGCTTCTCCACGCGCCCGAGATTTTCGCTCTCTCGCGCGCTTGGAGGGTTCCAAGCTGAGGACTCTAGGCATCTTTATCGCTCAAGGGCGTTCGCTACGACAAGCCTGATAGCACGCACGAGGATTGTCAGGCTGGGCGAAGCAAACTCTCGACGCTAGTCTTTCATTGAGAGGAAACGGGACGAACAATACGATGTTTCTGCATCTTGTATACAAACGAGGTGCGCTTCATTCCCAACCGTTCGGCTGCGCCGTTCCGGCCGCCCACGACCCAATTGCTAGCTTCAAGCGCGCAGAGGATGTGATCTCGCTCTACTTCTTCAAGGCCCGTCATGGGCACGTTCGATAGCTTTGCGGCGGCAAACGGCTCGAGCTCGAAGGTGGGCGCCCGCAAGACGGTGTGAGGAGAAAGGATGACGGCCCGCTCGATGAAGTTCTGCAATTCGCGGACGTTCCCCGGCCAGCGATATCGCACGAGCGCATCCATCGTCTCCGTAGGGATGGTATCGATCCTCTTGTTCATGCGTCGTGCGTATAGCTCTGTGAAGTGCCAGACCAGCTTCGGGATGTCCTCCGTACGTTGCCGCAAAGTTGGAACATGGATTGGAAATACCTTCAGCCGATAGTAGAGGTCTTCACGGAACGTCGCCTGCTTTATCATCGCGGTCAAATCGCGATGGGTCGCCGCAACGAGCCGGACGTCAACCTTGTGAGTCCGGTTACTCCCGAGCCTCTCGAATTCCTGCTCCTGCAGGACTCGTAGCAGTTTTGCCTGGAGTTCCAATGGGATATCGCCGACTTCGTCCAGAAAGAGTGTTCCCTTATGGGCGAGTTCGAAACGCCCCGTCTTCTGCGCAACAGCGCCGGTAAATGCCCCTTTCTCGTGACCAAAAAGCTCACTTTCTAAAAGGCCAAGGGGAATCGCAGCGCAGTTCAACTTAACAAACGCGCGGTCCCGTCGGCTGCTCAGATTGTGAATAGCCCGGGCAATCAACTCCTTGCCGGTACCCGTCTCGCCCTGAATCAGCACGCTCGAATCGGTCGGCGCCACGACGGACACCAGATGCAACGCGCTCTTCAATGCGGGGCTTTCGCCGACGATTGACCCAAACTCGGCCCGTATCTCCTCTTCGAGATATTGTCTCTGTTTCGTTTCTTTGTCTCGATCCTTTGTCGCCTTTTCGTACTCCAGCGTGTTCTCAACTGCGATCGCTATCTGACAGGCCACCTGTTCAAGCAAGATGACGTCGTCTTGCTCAAAAGGATGGTCCGAACGCCTGCAGAGCATCAGGACACCGACGACGCGATCACGGCTCACGAGCGGAAGATAACACCCCACTCTGAGTCCTTCCTCGATCACACGCTCATAAAGGAGCTGGCCGTCAGCATTCCCATAAATTTCAGGATCTTCGCGAACCTGTTCGAAGCTATCGATCCGGATGCTCTTCCTCTTCCGCAATACCTGGCCCGAGATCGAACTGTTCATCGGCACCAACGATCCTTCGCGGAAGGGTCCTCTCGGGTCGGAATTGTACAAGGTAGCGACGCGTAACTCGCCGCTCTCGGAGTCGGGTAGCAATAAGGCGGACACGTCGCATCGCATTATCTTGAACAGATTCGTCGAGAGCGCCTCAACTACTTGCCGGAAGTCCAGTCTGGATGTCACGCTGCTTGTGATCTCCAGAAGCAATCGCAGGCGATCGTGTTCATGCCGTAATTTTTCTTCATTGAGATGACGCTCAATTGCAATTGCGGCGATATGACTGGCGCTCTCGATCAACTGCAGATCAGCGGCATCCGGGCTGCGCACTTCACGATAGTGAATGGCGAACGTTCCAAGGACTCGGCCTTCGTTCGTAAACAATGGCCGCGACCACACTGCTCGAATCCCAAACGGCAAAAGTCGGTCACGGTAATGATCCCAGACCGGGTCAGTGAGAACGTCATCTACATAGACAGGTTCCTTGCGATAGACGGCTGTTCCACAGGATCCACCCTTTGGACCGATCGCCATCGATCCCGCGCCAGAGATAAACCCTGGGAGACCGGGGGCCGCTGCACAATAGAGTTGCTTTCCGTCCTCGTGGGGGAGCCAGATGGTACACAATGTCCCGTCGCCCGAAGATTCAACCAGCTGGACAATGATCGTAAGTACCTCCGCCAGAGGCGCTCCCGCGAGGATCAGCCGCAGAATATTGAGCACCGATTCGGAGGAAAACAGTCCTGACGCGTTTTGCGCGTCTTTCGTGCTCGAGACCAGCTTCGAGCGAGATTGTGTTACGGGCTCCATCAGTTCTCATTTCTCAACGCCTCTCCGCGAGGAGAGCGTAGAGATAAATTGTAGTCCGAGATTGACGCAACATTGGTCCGTGAGGACCGAAGCGGGGACCGCAACGCCATATCGCGTCGCAAGGGCTTCGGCGACTCTTCTCTCACGCTGATAGCGAATGACTGATCCTGGGTCAGCTTCGATGTTCCGATGAAGCTTCCATGTTGCATGAGAACGAGATCGGTGCCAGAACTAAACCCGCATTGCATCTGCGGAACGCTTTCGTAGCAGAGCGGTCTCAGCACCCCACCACACCCTCGCGATAAATTCGTATTTGGTCATGCCCTTGGCAATGAGTGGCGCTCGCTACTCGCGACACCGACCTCTGCCGTGCAGCGGCAGCGGTCTCCAAGTTGCGCACCAGCCACATCGATCTCGCCATTAACGTCGCCTTTGAGTCGCCTGGCAAATGTTTCCAGATCGCCGCTCACCAGTGTTGCGTTCGCACCAACCGTCTTCAAAGAGCGCGAAACGACCCACTTTGGTTTGGAGCGCCAAGCCGCCGCAAAATCCTTTTCGATCTCTTCCCAATCGGAATGCTCGTGGTCCCAGTAGGTCATCACCTCATACATGTTCCTTCCGTAGAGAATTCCGGCTAGTCCGCGGACGTGATCGTTGAAGTGGCGATGAAGTTCCAGGCCGGGAGGCGGAAGCGGCGGACCATCTGGCGCTGCTGTACTTGATGAGAACGTTTGTCCATTGGCGGCTATGTAACCATCGAGAGACTGCCCCATTCCAAATACGAATTTACTCATAGGTTCCTTCCAAAGGTGCTGACGATTTGGCACTATTGGTTTTGCCTTTGCCGAGGAGATCGTCGCCATCAAAAGCGGCAAGCACAAAGTCCATGTCTCCGCCGCGTTTTCGGATAACCCTCACTTCTTTACGCAAGGGCATCCCGATTCGGTAGAAGGAGCAGGTACAAAGCGGCCACCAGCATCCACAACACCGGTGGCATCGTATCGGTCGTGGTGCCGCACCCAGTCAGTCAGATTGTTTCGAGGGCCGGTCTCGTTGCGGCCTTTGGGTGTTAGGTCCAGATACATGTAAGTGGTGTCGACCATTTCATCGCCGCGTCCGTACGTAGAGTAAGTATGGAAGACATCGCCCGCATCGTCTTTATAGAAGACGCTGATACCGGAATACTCTTCGCTTAGGAATTTTGCGGGGCCATAGTTGTAGTCGACCTCTCCCGTTGCTAACTGCTCCGGCGCGAATGAGACGTGATAATCGAAGTTGAAGTCGCTGTTGTAAGACGAGTACCACCGGAAGCGCCACGCCATCCGTCTCTGAAAGGCCTCGAGCTCTGCATACGGCGCACGTGAAATCGTGACGAAGGAAACGTCGTGGTGTTCCAGATGGGCGAGTGCACCATCCACGTGATCGGATCGGAAAGAGCAACCCACACAGCCCTCCTTCCAGCCCGGACCGAACATGAAATGGGACACGATGAGTTGGCTGTGTCCCTCGAAGAGATCTGAAAGTCTTCGCTGGCCGTCGGAACCATCGAAGGTGTAGGTCTTCTCGATCTTCACCCAGGGCAAAGCGCGACGCTGCCGGTCAATCTCGTCGCGTAGCCGGGTGAGCTGCTTCTCTCTGATTAGCAATTCCTTGCGTGCGTTCAGCCATTGATCTCGAGAGATCGCCTTTGCGGGATTTATCAGGGTGTTGTTCATGAGGAATTGCCTCCTGTTCAGCTTGCAACCATTGGAACGGCCTGCGACGGTTTTATTCCTAATCCGTGGGGGCAGCCGTTCCGTCCGACCACTTGGACACAGAAATGATGAACTCGGTTATCGGTTCTGGAGAGTATTGATGTACGTATACCGGGGAGCCAGGAAGACCCGCGCCCCACAACATATCGTTTGTTTTGGGAAACCAAAACATCAAATGAGGATCTGCGTTCCCGTACTTGCGGCCAAAGTACTGTTGCTTCGACATCATGTAGCACATCGAACCAGGCTCCGGCAGCGGCAGTTCTTTCCTGTCATATGCGGCCTTGATACGGTCGAACATCTGAGTTTTGGACAGGCCAACCAATGCCAGCTCTGTTGTTTTGAACGTGAGCGGCAGATGGGTTCGCGCGGCCGGCGGATTGAGGCAAAGCGGAAGCCGCTGATCTGGGTTCAAAAACTCCGGGTCGTCGAAGGGGGCCATCCACGATCGCTCTACGACACATACAAAACCGTTCGTGCCCTTAACCGCAGTCTCATATCCGTGCGGCCCAAGTACCAGAAGATCCGCATCACGCGAGATGGACTCCGGGGCCGCGGACCGTGCGAGCGAGATTTCTGCATTACGGTCCATCAGATAGGGCGTGATGTCTTTCATGACGGGCTTTGTGCTTTGTGAGAGCGCCGACAAGTTGCCGATTATGAATGCCAACGCGGCCGTTGCGAACGGTACTGTCTTCAAACGCAGTATGTGTGCTCTCATGATCTTTTTCGTCTGCCTCCGTGGGCGGAAGTGGATGAGCAGCCGATGCGCTTAGGAAACCTTCGACCGCCGCTCCGGGTGAAGATCCTATCAACTTGCATTATGCAATTGGTTGAACTTTAGCGCATACCCATTGCGTAATGCAAGTAGAATTGAAATTGAGGTAGTTCGAGCATGCGCGAGCCACAAAAGTCCGGATGTCCCATCAACCTCACACTGGAGGTGTTGGGTGACCGATGGAGTCTGATTGTGATTCGGGACATCATGTTCGGAAACCTCCGCTATTTCGGAGATTTGCTGCGGTCTTCTGAGGAACGCATCGCCTCCAACATCCTCGCCGACCGTCTGGCTCGTTTGGTTGCCGCGGGACTGCTGTCGCGAAAAGAGGATCCCTCGCACAAACAAAAGGCGCTCTACAGTCTCACCGAAGCGTCAATTGAACTGGTGCCGCTCCTCGCCCACATGGGAGCCTGGGGACGGCGGCATACTCCAGTCTCCAGGGAGTTGTCCATACGCGCCCAGCTTCTAGAGGAAGGCGGACCGCGCATGTGGAATGCGTTCATGGCAGAGCTTCGAGCCCTGCACCTGGGAGGACCGGTGCCGCGACGGTCGGTATTGAGCGAACTTCAAATCGCCTATCTGGCGGTTGTTGCGGAACAAGCGCAACGGCATAAACCTTCGCGGCCATGAACGAGCAGGTTGTATAGGTCGACTTCTAGTCGGCAACCAAACCGAACTCCTGCGTGATTCCCGCAAAATGGTGCTTTGATCAACCACGACGTTGTAATCATTCTCCGCCTGCTATCAATGAGTGATAAACGCCGAATCACTTATTGAGCCACTATACCAGCGGTGTTCGGTGCGCAGCCGTATCATCATCGCTACTGGATAAGCAGCGATGATACGGCTGCATGACGGACCGATGCTTCGACAAGGCCGATTCAAAGGACTCGGCATGGAATAGATTCCGATAGAGACCAAAGCGTCAGCAAACAATCCACACTCTACGTTCAATGCGCCGGAACCCACCACTCTGGAAGCAGCTTCGGAACCTTTAGCTTCGCTGCCCAGGGTCCCCACACCGGCTCGAACTCAGTCAGGATATTGGAAATTGCCCGGTCGCCGATCTCTCGGACCATGCGCTGCTCCGCGTGGGTCACATCGTTGTATCCGTCTGGGAGATAAGCCATGCCTACGAAACCTCCAGCCGCCGCACTGCTGAAGGTGCTGACCGCAAGCGTGCGATGGCCCGAGTCGTTCTCATCAAAAAACGTCCACGCGATCGCATGACCGAGCCGCATGATGGGGTTCGAACTGTCCGAGCGCCGATATCGCGGATCTTCATGGAGAAGAATTTGCGTTCCGAAATCCGCAGTGGTTGAAGCTGTACGCTGCGCGATGGCGTTGCCATAGTTGCGGCCGAAGGCTCCCATTCCGTCTTTCCACTCTTTCGGATAGGCGTCAGGTGGATTGATCATTCTGAAGCCCGCTCCAATGAGCGGATAGATCACGGCAGCGGGTGAGTACGCCTTATGAATGTAAATCTGAGATTTATCGTCTGGACTGAGAGCCGTGCCGGTGACAAGTCTCGGAGACAACAAGGCTATTGAATTTATATGAGTCTGATCGTGTTGACTCGATGGGGCCTGCGGTTCGTCCTTGACGTCACTTTGTTGCAAACCCGGCGCATCCGGCAACGCGTCTGCAACTGAGTCTAATGACGACCTTTCTTGCGCCGCTAGCAAAGCAGTGGCCGCTGGTGGTGGCTCGCTTCCTCCCCCGGCCTCCACGGGCACGGTTTGTGCGCTCGCACCATGCCTGTGACAGAACAAAACAGTGAAGGTGAAGATGATTGAGCACAGCCTGCTGTGTTTGGGGGAATTGGTCATGAATCTCCTAATTGTTCGGCAGAGAATGTCTGAGCACATGGGGGTTCGAATCGTCGGCATTGCTTGTTTTTTGCACATTGATCCACACAGACCCACACGAATGCCCTTTCCCGATTAGAGAGAATAGAAGTCATTTCGTTATGTCGAGAACTGCCTTCTCGACACTTCACGACAAATCTTCTGCTTCGCAGGCACGCATGTACGACGACGCAGATATGCGAAGTCTCCGCTTTGTCGAGAAGCGTCGAGGCGCACATCCTTGGATGTAGGTGCGACGTCTACTCAAGAAGGAGCAAACATGAATCTCTGTTATATGGTTCTCTTCGCAGTCTGTTTACGAGAGGTCGTATCCGCTAAAACCCGGTCGTCTAGGATCGTGCGGCATTCCAGTCATCGCACATCCACCACCGCAGTTCTGCACATCACGCTGATACACCTCGCGGCCATTTGTGAGAGAGCACTTCCACTTGTCGGAGTGCTAGCTCCGAGCAATACGCCGCTGATAGCAGGGCTTTGGAAAGGGTGCAATGCTTTGTCTATTCGCATTCCTATGATTAGTCACCTCACTCAGACAGGATCCCTTCCTGCCGCACTCTGTGATACCTCAAACCTCCTCTAGTGCGATGCAGGAAGCTCTCGATCGGCGATCGGTCTTCTTCTCTATCCGCTAGTCCCAGCCCTTTTTGCTAAGGATTGATATGCTCCGTTGCACCATTTGCTTCCTGCTTCTCTTGTGCTCGATCCCAAGGACACTTTCAGCGCAAGTGATATCTGCACCACAGCCCCAGCCCGGCACGATCACTGGAACCGTCAAGGATACAAACGGTGGTTTGGTGCCTGGAGCGATCGTTAGCATCGACAGCGCGAACCCAGGTGAGGGCCGCGTCGCTACTGCGAATGGAGAGGGCTTCTTCTCTTTGAGCGACGCTCCTTCCGCCATTGCGGTGCAGATAAAGATTCACGCTGAAGGGTTCAAGGATTGGGTCTCCCCATCCATCTCCCTCACGCCAGGTCAGATGTATGACATGACGGAGATCAAGCTCTCGCTTCTGGATGTAGAGATCACAGTGGACGCCATTTCGTCTGAAGAACTCGCGAAACAGCAGGTGCAAGCAGAGGAGAAGCAGCGTCTACTCGGAGTGATACCGAATTTCTACGTTACCTACGACCACAATGCCCAACCCCTCACCGCCAAGCTTAAGTTCCAGATGGCGTTCAAGACTGCAACCGACCCCGCAACGTTTGGAGGGGCTGTGTTCCTCGGCAGCCTCTATCAAGCGGCCGACACTCCGGACTACCGACAGGGCATGGCGGGATATGGGCAACGTGTTGGCGCCATCTATGCCAACGGCTTTTCCGACATCATGATCGGTGGCGCCATCCTTCCGTCGCTGCTCCACCAAGATCCTCGTTATTTTTATCAAGGTACGGGTTCGACCAAGTCGCGCATCTTTCATGCTGTCTCCGCACCCTTTATTGCCAAAGGCGACAACGGACGTCAACAGTTCAACTATTCAAGTATTGGCGGAGATCTTGCTTCTGGCACTCTCTCGAATCTTTATTATCCGAACTCGAATCGCGGGACAAGCATGGTGTTTAATGGCGCCCTGATCACGACAAGTGCTCGCATTGCGAATGCTTTGGCGCAGGAGTTTCTGCTCCACAAGCTCACCAGCAAGACCCAAGTTCCCTGAGCAATCTATTGCGAAGAGACTTTCGTTCCGCAGTACATCTTTGGCAAGAATAGATAATCCGTTCTTGGAGGTGGCGTACGCTCGCCGCACTGGTACCTCTCTGTTCTCTCCTAGCGTTATACGGAGTAACGCGTTCCTGCAAGCGATCCGCAATCGCGCTGGCTCATATGCCACCGACACAAAGATTGCAAGAACATGCGACAACCACCGAACTGCCCAACGTACGGGGAGGTTGGGAACTCCTTTGGAAGGACAAGGACAGCAAGTTGCTGAGAACACGCCTCAACATTCGGCAGGATGGCAACGGTCTCACGATCCGTCCGGAAGACGCGGATCTACTCAAAGCTGATTCGAGGAAGTTCATCTATGGAACAATCCGGCCTGCGACGATCTCATTTCGCGTCCAACCGCGAAGCGGTGAGCCAATAGTCTTCACCGGCATGATTGACGGCGGGATCATGTACGGAACGACGAGCAAAGGCTTAAGCTGGATGGCGGTCCGGCATCCGGACTAAGTACACGTGAACGAGGAATCAGCCATCCACGACAATTTTCTACAAACCCGCGCGAAACAAACACGTGACAATAGAAGCGTGACACCCCCCATCCAATCCGATTCGTGTCAACTGACTCCACTCTTGTTGATCGACGATGACCGCTCGCTAGCCTCCCTCATTGCCGAATATTGCACGGCCGCCGGTTTTTCGATCGCCTCGGCGCTCAACGGCGAAGACGGGCTCTATCAGGCGCGTCAGCTACATTATTTTCTTATCATTCTTGACGTCATGATGCCTGGCATCGATGGCTTCGAGGTGCTCAAACGCCTTCGACAATCCTCTGACACTCCCATCCTCATGCTGACGACACGCGGAGCGGCCATGGATCGTGTGCTTGGCCTCGAGAGCGGAGCCGATGACTATCTTGCCAAGCCTTTTGAACCTGAAGAACTAGTTGCACGTATCAAATCGATCCTGCGCAGGGCCTTGCCGAAAGAAGCCCCCAGCCAAATGACTGTGGGCGATCTCATGCTGGATGAACCAGGACGTTTCGTCGTTCTGGCAGGTCAACGGCTGGAATTGACCGGGGCCGAATTCAGTCTTCTCCGCTTGCTCTTGTCCAATCCCGGCGATCCGCTCTCACGGGAGGAGCTGATCCGGCGTATTTTCGGCCGCGAGCCGACCAGCTTTGACCGAAGCATCGACAATCTCATCAATAACCTCCGACGCAAGCTAGGTATGCACCCAGACAGTTCGGAACGGATTAAGAGTGTCCGCAACGTCGGCTATTGCTATGTGCTGGCAAGCAGCGGGAGCGTCGCATCGTGAGAATTCTGATACGGACGATGTTGACCGCGTGGGCATTCCTGGCGTTCTGTGCGGCGCTGGTGCTTTTCTTCTCGTCTACCCTTCTCCCTCTCCGGGAAAGGACGCTTCCGATGCACCTTTTGGAATTGTGCGCGAAGCACTCCGTGGAACAGTATCGCCTCGGCGTAGCCCAGACATTGTTGCAACTGAACGCATCCTGTTTTGGTGGGCAACTCATCTCCTCTGGAATACACGCCACCTCCGATCCAAGCGGACGTTCTCTTTCGTCGGACGAGATACAGTTGGTACGCCGCGCGGAACAGGATGATGTCGTCGCCACGCAGTATTCGCCCAAACAGACGATCATCGCATTCCGTCCCGATCCCAGCCCAACAAATTCCTATATCTATCTCGTAACCGTTCCACTCACGCAGGGCAACTTCTTCACGAGGAACCTCCGCGTACTGAGCCCGATCATCATTGCTGGTTTTCTTTCGGTTTTCGTGGCCATCTACGTTGTGGGGCCGCTTGCTCGGCTTAGTACCGCTGCCGAGAGATTCGGAGCCGGCGATCTTAAGACGAGAATCACCTCAAGTCTCGCCACACGAAAAGATGAACTGGGAGACCTGGCTCGAACCTTCAACGGGATGGCAGAGAGAGTCGAATCTCTTGTTACGCGCTACAAGAATTTTCTCGCACATGCTTCGCATGAGATTGGATCTCCACTCACTCGGCTGAACATCGCGCTCGCATTAGCTCGACGCAAGGGCGGATGTGATCTCGAGCAGGAGCATGAGCGGATCTGGCAGGAGGCTCACCGTCTGAATAGTCTGGTGCAAGAGATGTTGCTGCTGGCTCGCCTAGAGAGCGGGAATGAGCTCAATAAGGAGCCTTCTGTATTCGACGTGGGTTCCGTTGTCGAAGAAGCGCATCAGAACGCTGTATTTGAATCACAGCAGCTCCAGAAGAACACAACCATCACAGCCATGGATCGGTTCTCGATCCGCGGTTACCCCGACCTCCTTCTACGAGCTGTCGATAATGTCCTGCGGAATGGGTTGCGCTTTGCGCAGAATCAGGTATCGGTAGAAGTCTCATGCTTGCTGGTCGGAACGATCCGTATGGGACTCATCACGATCCGAGATGACGGGCCAGGCATTCCCCCGGGCGAGGAGACATCGATCTTCGAACCGTTCGTGACTCTACCCAGCAACCAATCGGACGCGGGCGACGGCGGGTCGGGATTGGGTCTCGCCATCGCAAGGCAGGCTGTTATTGCGAATGGAGGAAGAATCTCTGCATACCGCTCGTCTGAAGGCGGTTTAAGAATTGAGATTGAACTGCCTGTTGAGGGATAGTGATGAGCCCGCCCGGCATGCGGTCGAAATAGCAGCTCGGGGACGGCCGAATTGCCCGAGCGGAAAATGCCCACCTCTCTCTCTCGAACACAAAGCCATCGAAAAAGGATGATTTCTCAAAGCGAGAGAGAGTCTCTGCGCCTGCACGGTGCAACCCTATATGACCTTTCCTGGGTGCCTCGACCACCGCGATCTATGCCTCTGGATTATTGCCTCAGATGGAATAATGCGTCCGGAAAAGTAATAATCACGACCCCGATTCTCGCCTACCTTCGCTCCAGACGTTGCAACGGAGAGCACCCACTCGCCGGAGATGCAAACGAAAGGAGCAACAATGCACATCATCCTTCCCATCAAAAGACCTCACCTCCGGCGCTTGATCGAGCGCGCGCGAAGGCTGGCAATCCCATCACTGATGTTCCTTGCGGCCTGCCGGTCTACGCACAATCCACTGGCAGCGATCCGTGGGACAACGCGGTCAATGTTCTCAAAACCGCCTTTACCGGCACGATTGCAACCGGGCTGCCGCTGGTCGCCATCGTGGTCGCCGGGATCGTCTTCGGCGTCGGCATGGCCATCGGCGCTGTCAACTTCATGGCTTGGCTCTTTTCCCAGCTAGAGAGGAGGTGATCCCGTGTCTCGGTCAACGGATAGCAGAGTGAACCCGGTATTCAAGGCCATGAACCGTCCGTTGACAGCGGTCACGGCGGTGTGCCCTTGCTCACTGCGGAAGAGACGAAATCGATAAAGACTCTCACTTTGGGTGGGACGTAGTTGCGAGATGGATAGACAGCGTAGATGGGAAAGCGCTCGTCACCCCAATCCGGCAGCAGTTTGACTAGTGCTCCCGTCTCGAGCATTGGTTTGACCGCGACTTCAAGGACCTGCGCGATCCCCCAGCCAGCCACACAGATGCCGTGTAAATTGACGATGTCGCTCACGATCAGTCTTCCCGTCGTTGCGATCTTCACAATCTTTCGGCTACGATGATATTCCCATGGAAACGTTCTGCCGGTCTCTGGGTTGCGATAGTCGATGAGAGAGTGTTCCCTCTTCAGAAGATCGCTGGGGTGAGCAACTTTCATGTGCTTTGCGAGGTAATCAGGCGCTGCGACTGTGATGACGCGCGTGTCCAGAAGCTTCCTGGCAATCAGGCTGGATGAAGGCAACTCACCCACGTAGAGGGCGATATCAAGACCCTCGCCGACGAGGTCTCCAAGCTTGTCGCTGCTGATGAATTCTACGGAAAGCTCAGGGTAGTCTTCCAGGAAAGCCTTGAGCTGCTTCCCGTCGATGACATGGGCCAGAGTGGGATGCATCTTGACCCTCAGCCTTCCGCGCACCCTGGACTGTTCTTCCACTGCGGAGGTAAAGGCATCCTCAAAACCCTGCAGCAACGGCTCTAGCCGCTCAAATAGCCCGCGCCCGTCGTCGGTTAGCGAAACCGACCGCGTCGTCCGGTCAAGAACGCGGACACCGAGCCGCTTCTCCAGACGTGCAACAGCGCGGCTGGCAACCGATTGAGACAAATCCAGCGACCTGGCTGCATTGGCAAAACTTCCGCATCGGACCACCGCCACGAAGACATTGGAATCGCTCAGGGTTTGCTCGTCGAATCTCATGATTATCGCTTTCAGCGCAATACTACTATGCACCATATGCGCGAACCTCCACAATCCGTCCGAGCGTCATATACCCGTGCTGAGTCTTCGGCTACCGAAGAGGGAATATGGTTGCAGTCACTGGAATCACAGGCAAGGTCGGAAGCCGGGTTGCGCGCGGTCTTCTCGCACAGGGACAATCAGTGCGAGCAGTTGTCAGGAGCCGGGCGAAGGGAGACGAGTGGGCAGCCCTGGGCTGCGATGTATTCGTCACGAGCATCGACGACGCAGAGGCAATGACGGAGGCCTTCCGCGGCGTGGACGGTGTCTTCCTGATGACCCCGCCCAACTACGACCCCGAATCCGGCTTTCCGGATACCCAACGAAATGCTGCGGCTCTCCGCACGGCAATCGAAGAAAGCCGCCCCACAAAGGTCGTCTTCCTATCGACAGTGGGAGCTCAGGTCACAGAGCCGAACCTGCTCAACAACTCCGGGATGACCGAGGCAATGCTTCGCACCGTGCCGGTTCCGGTGGCCTTTCTGCGCGCGGCGTGGTTCATGGAGAATGCCGCCTGGGATATCGAATCCGCGAAGAATGGCGTGGTACACACCTTCCTGCAACCGCTCGATCACCGGATTCCGATGGTGGCAACGGAAGACATTGCCCAAACCGCAGTCGAACTGTTGGGTCAATCATGGAATGGCGTTCGCATCGTTGAGTTGGAAGGGCCAGAGCGTTACTCCTCCAATGACGTGGCTGCTGCGCTTGCGAGCGCACTCCGCACCCCTGTGCGGAACGAAATAGTTCCTCGCTCCACGTGGGAAGAGCTGTTCCGCTCGCAAGGAATGAAGAATCCGCTTCCTCGCATACGCATGGTGGACGGCTTCAATGAAGGCTGGATCGATTTTGAATCACAACAGCATGGTTCACGAAAAGCCGGCACCACACTGCAGGCTGCTCTTCAGGCGCTGGTCTCAGAAAAACAAAGCTAAGCCTGCACTCACGCCACAGCATGCAAGGAACGCAACGATATGAGCCGCATCTTCATCACCGGATCTTCAGACGGACTTGGCCTGATGGCTGCACACCTGTTGGTCGAACAGGGCCACTCCGTCGTCTTACATGCGCGCAATGCCGAGCGCGCTGAAGTAACGCGGCGGAGGCTTCCAGGGGCCGAGGCCGTAGTCACGGGCGACCTTGCCAGCCTGCAACAGATGCGTTTGGTCGCAGATGAGGTCAACGCACTTGGAAGCTTCGACGCCATCACATTCATAACGCAGCAGTCGGCTACCGCGAACCGCACCGCGTCGAGACGGAGGATGGGTTTGCACACGTGTTCGCCGGCGCCGGTTTCGGTGAGTTAGCAAAGCTTGATGAGGTCACTGAAGAACACTTTGACACGACCTTCGATCTCAACGTTCGCGGTACGCTCTTCACCGTCCAGAAGAAACGCTATTTTGACCGCTTCCGCACAACTCTCCGCTTCCCCAGCATGAGCTGCGCAAGCAGTTGATCGACGTATGCTTCGGTCAGTGGAGCCGATTTCATCAGGAGCCGGTAATAAATGGGACCGATCAGGGAGTCGACGAGCAGGTCAGAATCGACCTCCGCATAGAACTCGCCAGCTTGTTTGCCACGTTCAATCTCAGCCACAAGCGCTTCCCGCCTTTGTCCGAGGTGTTTCTCGTATAGGTCGGAGAGGAGACCGGGGTCATTCTGTCCCTCTGCGATGAGATCGGCGAAAACCTTACCAAACATGCCATTGAAGGCGCGCACCAGGCGGTGCATCCGCGCCCGAATCGCCTCCTCCGCTGTCTTGGCTGAGATGGGTTCAGGCTTGGGGACCAGACGTTGCTGGAGGACTGCCATCACGAGAGCTGCCTTCGACGGCCACCACTTGTAGAGGGTAGGTTTGCCCACATTGGCCCTCTCAGCGATGCCTTCCATCGTCAGCTCTCGCACTGACCGCTCCTGCAGAAAGGCATAGACCGCGTCCATCACTGACTGCTCGGCAGCTTCGGAACGTGGACGACCGCGAGGGCGCGTTTTAGGGGCAGAAATCATTTTCTTCAAATCTCTTGATTCATTTGAAACCAACAGGGTGATGGTGCATCCTATTGACATGATTTACATACCGTAAAGTAAATTAAGTGTTGCGGTGGTTAGAAGAACAAAACGTTGGGTCGATGTTGAGGCGGCCCAACCTCAACCTTATCGGATTCCGCGATCGACATGAATACCGGGAAGCAAAAGTTGGGCGACAGCAAGCACAATCTGCAGGCAAGGAAGAGGTCTTATGAAGTTACTTCGAATTGATTCAAGCGCGCGCGGTACTTCCGTTACCCGCAAACTCACTACCGCGTTTACTGACGCATGGAAAACGCAACATCCAGACGGAAGCGTTATCGAGCGAGATCTTTGCTCATTTCCATTGCCTTTAATCACCGACGAATGGTTGGCAACGTACGGCGATCCCGCCACGCTGACCGTCGCCCAGCGTGAATATCTTTCCGTTTCCGATTCTCTTGTGGCGGAGCTGTCTGACGCGGACACGATCATCATTGGCGCACCGATGTATAACCTGACGGTCAGCGCGCCTCTGAAGGGCTGGATCGACCAGGTAGTACGGGTCGGGAAGACCTTTGCCTATGGACCGACCGGTCCCAAAGGGCTGTTGGGTGGGAAGAAGACAGTAGTGGTCACGGCCCGAGGCGGATCTTACACACTGGACTTCGCAGCTCCCAACTTCGACTTCGAGGAAGCATATCTCCGTCGCATCCTCGGCTTTATTGGTCTGACCGATGTGACATTTATCCATGCGGATTTTCAAATGCGGTCGGAGCAGGGTGGCCCATCCTTGGCTTCTGCGATGGGGCTTGTTGAAAGTGCGGCAGCCGAGCCCCACGCGGTCACGACTGCTTGAACCAGGAAGACGACATTTAATCCCAAAGGAGAAACACAATGGCAACACTACTACCCATCCAACCAAACGAGGCGACCGGCGAAGCCAAAGCCTTGTTTGACGACATATTGCAGCGACTGCCACGGGTGCCGAACATGCTGGCAAGACTCGCACATTCGCCAACAGTCCTTGCTTCTTATCTCGCCTTCACTGAGTCATTCAACAGCCAGTTGCCTGAGCGGTTGCGGGACTTGACCAGCATCACGGTGGCGCAGGTTACGGGCGGCGATTACATTCTGTCATTTGCCCATGCTCTAGCCAAACGCGAAGGCATTAGCGAGGAACAAATGAACGCGGCCCGTCGTGGCGAGTCTTCCGATGGTAAGACGGCCGCCGTGCTGCGATTCGCTGCGAAAGCTGCCCGCTGGCATGGGCGCATTTCTGAAGGCGATCTTGCGGCAGTCCGCGAGGCTGGTTACACCGACGCCGATCTCGTTGCCATCGTTGCTTATATCTCGTTTTCCGTGTTCCGCGTTTATTTCAACCTCATGGCCCAAACAGCCATCGACTTCCCTGTCGTGAAGTCGGCGGATCTAGCGTAGACGCAAAACGGCGGGACTTGAGCGCGAATACGCTCCTTGGCCTTAAGAACTCACTGTACGGAGATGCCTAGGATCTTTGCGTTCGCCGGACATGTCCAGCCAGTTCCTTGAACCGTCCACATTTTTTTGAAGATCGCCAAAAACCTTTTGACAGGAGTTAAACATGACTGCATCCGATCCACATCCAAGAAAGCGCGTAGCAGTCCTCGACACCGAAATGAGCTATGTAGACGTGGGCGAAGGCGAGCCTATCGTTTTCCTGCACGGCAATCCGACGTCCTCGTACCTTTGGCGGAATATTATTCCGCACGTCAGCGACATTGGACGGTGTCTTGCTCCAGACATGATCGGCATGGGGCAATCGGGCAAGTCGCCATACTACTCTTACCGCTTCGTCGATCACATACGCTACCTCGACGCCTGGTTTGACGCCATGAACTTGAGCAACGTCATCCTGGTCATCCATGACTGGGGCTCCGCGCTCGGCTTTAACCGCGCTTTCCGCCATCAGGATCAAATCGCGGCGATTGCTTACATGGAAGCAGTAGTAAGGCCGTTCACGTGGGAGGATTTCGGCCCAGCAGGCGAAGTATTTCGCGCGCTTCGATCGAGCGCAGGCGAACACATCGTTCTGGACCAGAACGCCTTTGTCGAAAAGGTATTGCCGGAGGGGGTTATTCGGTCCCTTAGCGAGGAGGAGATGGCCACCTATCGTGCTCCTTACGCCGAGCGCGAAGCACGGCTGCCGACGTTGATTTGGCCGCGACAGGCCTCTGTCGACGGCGAACCCGAGGATGTGACTTCGATCGTCCGGGCATATTCGGAATGGCTCAGCCAAAGTCAGATTCCGAAACTGTTCATTGCCGCCGAACCCGGAGCGGTTATCACGGCGGGCAGCGCAAACCGGCGGTTCTGCGAGACCTTGAAGAACCAGCAGGAAGTGACCGTCAAAGGCCGGCACTTCGTGCAGGAGGACTCGCCCGACGAAATTGGCATGGCGTTGAGGCGCTTCGTGATAGAGACACGGTCGGGCGTTAAATCTCTCGGTTAACGTCCACGCTTGATGGAAATTTTGCGTTCGCTTGGGTTAGGGCATGGTCCAGCCCAGGCGGCGGGATTTTGAATGTAATCAACCTCTCAAAAAGAAGGAAGACGATGACGACAGCTACGGGAGTTTCGAAAGTTCGCAATATAGTGAGCAACATTCTGATCTTCCTACCGAGCATTGCACTCTTAGGAAGCTCATTCACCAAATTCGCGCATGTTCCTGGGATCGTGGTGCAAATGACGGCGCTGGGCTTTGACGGTCCAAGACTCATGATACTGGCCGTTCTTGAGTTGGCGAGCGCTGCGCTTTTCCTAATGCCCAAAACCCGCCCTTTTGGATTGCTTCTAGTTTCAGCATATCTCGGCGGAGCCATTGCGGCGCAGCTTGGACATGGTCAGCCCCCGGCGCCCCCCGTGGCTCTTCTCGCGTTGATCTGGATAGGCACGTCGCTGAGAAATCGTATCTCGGCCGACGAGGTTTAGGCATGTATCTGTGCCGTCGATAAGGACTGGTAGCTACAAACCGGTTTGTGTCCCCATTTGGATTTCAATTGGCGATATCAGGGCAAAGCACGTTTCCAGACTGGACACACTTGGAAGCGCACATTAGCGATTTATCGTTTATAGAGAAAACAAATTGCTCAAGACATGCGCGCTTCCCCATAGCAGCCATCGCGGAAACGACTGCTAGGAGGCTTTGGATGCCACATCGGAGACAGAATAATCTCCGGCTATTTTGATTTCGAGCCAAGCAGTATGGGATCAGTCTCGATAAGTGTGAGAGATTTCACCATATTCTGGGTTTGGGCTTTGTATTTTCTGAAGTGGGCTGTCTGCAGGTGCGCTTGGTACGCTGCCTGATTGCTGTAGCTTTCAAAGAGCCGGATCTGATTCGGATGGTCTTTCACCGATACGGCGTATAGCGTTAGAACTCCGGGCTCCACTCGAATCGAAGTCTCGATCTCTT
>Ga0302182_10000592_pt1 | contig 21899 bp, 20 predicted proteins | sample I_Palsa_N3_1_FD_198781 | JGI IMG/M metagenome (GOLD analysis project Ga0302182, IMG submission 198781) | Peat permafrost microbial communities from Stordalen Mire near Abisko, Sweden - I_Palsa_N3_1 | ecosystem: Environmental > Terrestrial > Soil > Palsa > Peat permafrost | place: Sweden...
CGGCGCACCGTCGTGCGATCTGCGCTGGGAGGTGGTTGCCGAGGACGAGCAGCAGCTATCAATGGTCCAGACCCGCAACGGCACGCCGGTCGCGTCGCTGAACGTGGGGTAGGCTAGCCTGGAATTCGCCATTTAGTCTGCATAGCTGATCAATAGAACGGGCTGCACGTCGGCCGACACCCGACACCCAAGGAAATCACAATGGATCGCCAGAACCGGTACCGGCCTTTCGATAGCCGCGCGACGCTCGGTCGTTGCGCATGCGGACAGCATGCCAGTCAATCCGAGCATGAACGGCAAGCGCATGCATCAAGCGCCACGGACGCTGCGATGATGTCTCGCGACTTCGTCGAGGCCGCTGCCGTCAGGACGCTTTTTCCGGGCGATGCCGCGCGTCGCTCGTTCATGCGTGCAGTCGGGAAAGGGGCGGCCATGACCGCCATCTACAGCGTCTTGCCGATCGCGTCATTACAAGAGGCATTCGCTGAAGACAAGCAGGGTAACCTCGAAAAGCGGGACTTGAACATCGGCTTCCTGCCGATTACCTGCGCCACGCCGCTTATCGCCGCAGAGCCGCTGGGTTTCTACAAGGAGCAAGGACTCAATGTGACGCTGCAGAAAGTGGGCGGCTGGGCGCTTGTGCGCGATCGCATGTTGAACCGTGAACTGGATGCGTCGCACATGCTGGCGCCCATGCCGCTCGCGATCTCGATGGGGATCGGCTCACAGCCCACTCCTACGCGCGTGGCGACGATACAGAACGTGAATGGCCAGGCGATCGTGCTGGCGCTCAAGCACAAGGATAATCGCGATCCGCGCAACTGGAAGGGCTTCAGGTTCGCGATTCCGTTCGATTACTCGATGCATAACTTCCTGCTGCGCTATTACCTGGCCGAGCATGGCATCGATCCGGATCGCGACGTGCAATTGCGTGTGACGCCTCCCGCCGAGATGATCGCGAACCTGCGGGCGGGCAATATCGACGGCTTCCTTGGACCCGACCCGTTCAACCAGCGCGCGGTCTTCGACGAAGTCGGCTTCATTCATATCCTCTCCAAGGATATCTGGGCCGGTCATCCGTGCTGTTCCTTCAGCGTGTCTGATGGGTTCATCCAGCGAAACCCGAACACGTTCGCCGCGCTCTTTAGGGCGAACCTGAAGGCGGCAGCCTACGCGCATGAAGCGTCGAACCGGCCCGCACTCGCCAGGATGATCTCCGCGCCGGCTTACCTGAACCAGCCGGAACTGGTGGTGCGCCAGGTGCTGACCGGCACATTCGCGGACGGGCTTGGGCAGGTGCAACGCGTACCGGATCGGGTCGATTTTGAGCCGCTGCCATGGTATTCGATGGCGACGTGGATGATGACGCAGATGAAACGCTGGGGTTATCTGAAACGTGATGTCGACTACCGTTCGCTCGCTGAAAAGGTGTTCCTGCTGACCAACGCACGCCGCGCGATGCAGCAGATCGGCGAACCGGTCCCCGACGCTGCGCTCAACGGCGGCTATCGGCCAATTTCGGTGATGGGACGTACCTTCGACGCTTCCCGGCCCGACGACTATGTCAGCAGCTTTCCCATCAAACGCACGTGAGCGCAGGAGAACCGTCATGAATGGACCGCGACGCATTACAGCGCGAATCTCAATCCGGCAGAAAGCGGCGCTATGCTCGATCGCGTTGCTGGCAGTGCTGCTGATCGTATGGCAGGCAGCGACCTGCACGAGTGGGCCTGACGCTTCGGTGAAGTCGCCCGACGATGCCGAGGCGGTGGAGTACGCCATGCTCATGGGCAAGATTCCGGAGACCGGCGCGGCGTCGCAGTCATCCTCCAAGGTGACTGGATTCCCGACGCCCGCGCAGTTTGCCGCCGAAGCGTCGCGGCAACTGGCGCATCCGTTTCGTGACAACGGTCCGAATGACAAGGGCTTCGCGATCCAGCTAGGCTATTCGCTCGCGCGGGTCGCGGCGGGATATGTCATAGCACTCGCCGTGGCCGTTCCGCTCGGCTTCCTGATCGGCATGTCGCGGCTTGCGTTCCTGACATTCAATCCCTTTATCCAGGTGCTGAAGCCGATTTCACCGCTCGCGTGGATGCCCATCGCGCTTTACACGATCAAAAGCTCGTCGACGTCGGCGATCTTCGTGATTTTCATCTGCTCAGTCTGGCCGATGCTGATCAACACCGTGTTCGGCGTAGCCGCCGTCCGGCGCGACTGGCTCAACGTGGCCCGCACACTTGAAGTTACGCCGCTGCGCCGCGCGCTCAGGGTGATCCTGCCCGCTGCCGCACCGACCATTGTCACGGGCATGCGTATCTCGATGGGTATTGCGTGGCTGGTCATTGTTGCTGCCGAAATGCTGGTGGGCGGGACGGGCATTGGCTATTTTCTCTGGAATGAATGGAACAACCTGTCGCTCGCGAACGTGTTGTTCTCGGTGCTGCTCATTGGTCTCGTCGGCATGGCGCTCGACCTTCTTTTTGCCCAGCTTCAAAGGAAGGTGACCTATGTCGACTGATACGTGCGTGACACAGCCTGCCAGCACGCCGGGTTTCATCAGCGTGGAAGCGCTGACCAAGCGTTATCGGCCGGACATGCCGCCCGTTTTCGAGAACGTCAGCTTCACGATCGGGCAGGGCGAATTCGTCTGCATCATAGGGCACTCCGGGTGTGGAAAGAGCACGATCCTGAACGTACTCGCGGGCCTGGAAGAAGCCACAAGCGGACACGTCATCATGGCCAATCGCGAGATCTCGGGTCCAAGCCTCGATCGAGGCGTGGTCTTCCAGGGCCATGCGCTCATGCCATGGCTGACGGTGCAGGCCAACATCGCGTTTGCCGTACGTTCCCGGCATCCTAAATGGACCCGCGAGCAAATTGGCGCACATATTCAGCGTTTCGTCGACATGGTAGGGCTGAACGGGTCGGAGAAAAAGAAGCCGTCTGAACTTTCCGGCGGCATGCGCCAGCGCGTGGGTATTGCTCGCGCGTTCGCGGTCGAGCCCAAAATGCTGTTGCTCGACGAGCCTTTCGGCGCGCTTGATGCGCTTACACGCGGCGTCATTCAGGACGAGTTGCTGAAGATTGTTTCTGCGACGCGCCAGACCGTCTTCATGATTACCCATGACGTGGACGAAGCAATACTTCTGTCCAACAAGATCATGCTGATGAGCAACGGACCGCGTGCCCGCATAGCCGAGATTGTAGTCAATACGCTGCCGGCTGATCGTCAACGCGAGACCATGCATCATGATCCACAGTACTACCGGATCCGCAATCACCTGGTCGATTTCCTGGTCAGGCGCTCGCGGGAGACTGATCGCGATCTGGAAAGCAGCGCGACGCCACGTCTCGTTCGGCCCGGACTTGACGACGGCGACGGCGACGGCGAGGGCGAGGGCGCCGCAGTCGTGCGCAATGCGATCCCGATCATCAAGGCAGTTGCCTGATACCTGCCTGAAACCTATTTAACACCAACGGAGAAGACCATGATTTCGAGCCGCGAACAAGTAACGCAGATGATCGTTTCCGCCAAAGTCAGCAAGGGACTCAAATGGGCTAGCATTGCCGAGGCAATCGGCCAAAGCAAGGAATGGACGACCGCCGCCTGCCTTGGACAGATGACGCTGACCAAGAGCCAGGCGGAGAAGGCGGGCGAGTTGTTCGATCTTTCGGAAGAGGCGATTGCGTGGCTGCAAATCGTGCCTTACAAAGGGTCGTTGCCAACAGCCGTGCCGACCGACCCGCTGATTTATCGCTGGTACGAGATCGTCAGCGTCTATGGAACCACCGTCAAGGAACTGATCCATGAAGAGTTTGGCGACGGCATCATGAGCGCCATCGACTTCTCCATGGACATAGAGCGTGAAGCCGATCCCAAGGGGGATCGCGTCAAGGTTGTCCTGTCTGGAAAGTTCCTCCCTTACAAGAGTTATTGAGCGTTGTCCGGCCGGCTGCGATGCGGGCGACGCCGTCCTGAATCCTGGAATCCTGGAATCCAGGAATCCAGGAATCCAGGAATCCCATATGATTTTTCGCCAGTTTTTCGATACGGTTTCGAATACCTATACGTATTTTATTGCTTCACGCGTGGGTGGCGAGGCACTCATCATCGATCCCGTCAAAGAACAACTGGCGATCTATTTGACTGCGATCGACAGCCTTGGCGTGCGGCTTGTTCATGCAATCGATACGCATACGCACGCCGACCACGTGACTGCGCTAGGCGATCTTCGAGACGCCACGCAATGCACGACCATCATGGGCGATTTGTCAAAGGCGCTGTGCGTGTCGCGGCATGTACGCGAGGGCGAAACACTACGCATTGACGGCATCGAGCTGAAGGCGCTGTATACGCCCGGCCATACCGACGAGTCCTTTAGCTTTGTGCTTGATCCCATACGACCCAAGGCCGTTTTTACAGGCGACGTGCTGCTCATACGCGGCACCGGGCGCACCGATTTCCAGGGCGGCGATGCACAGCGCTCCTGGGAATCGATCGTCAACAAGCTCTTCACGTTACCTGATGACACGACGTTGTATCCGGGACATGACTACAAGGGCCGTACGTCGTCAAGCATTGGCGACGAAAAGCGCCTAAATCCACGCCTTGCCGGGAAGAGCCGGGCAGAGTACGTCGAGATCATGAACAATTTGAACCTGCCCAATCCCAGGATGATGGATGTTGCCATTCCCGCGAACCTTTCTTGTGGGCAAGTCCCGGTCTAGCCGCACCTGTGCAAGTCGGCATGCGCGTTTTTTCTCCTCTGACACCACTAACCTGAGACGATCGAGCATGTCGATGAGTCTCTGGAGGATAGGTGTATGCGATCGCAGGCCATAGACTGCTGGCACTTTCGCGCCCGCGAACAGACACATGGAGCGGAATTCGCATGCGTATTGGACCTTTTAGTTTTGCCTGGCTACCGCTGGTTCTTTTTCTTAGCATCGCCGTTGCATTTGTGCTCGGGCGAAAGGTTGCACGGCGCGATCCGGATATCGACAAGGCGCTTCTCTGGACGCTCGCTGCAGGATTCGGCGTTGCACGGGTGTGGTTTGTGTTGCGCTACCTTCCCGCATACAAAGGGCACGTCATCTCGGTACTGGACATTCGGGATCTTGGCTTCGACGCATTTCCTGGGCTTATTGCGGGCGCATGCGTGGCGTTATGGTTCGTCTTGCACGTCAAGGGAATTCGCCGGGCGATGGTCGTGGCGCTTGTGTCTGGCGCCGTTGCATGGAGCGCTGCGAGCGCCGCGGTGGCTTCACGCGGAGGATCAGACCCGATGCCCGCGATCTCGCTCGCCGACATGAGCGGCCGGCTCCAGCCGCTCAAATCAGCGGATGGCGAACCGACCGTCATCAATCTGTGGGCGACATGGTGCCCACCTTGCCAGGCGGAAATGCCGGTCCTCGCTGCTGCCCAGGCCGACAATCCGCACCTTCATCTGATCTTCGTGAATCAAGGGGAAACGCAAGCGAGCATTGAGGGTTATCTGGCTTCGCATGGGTTGCAGATCAAGAATGTCCTGCTTGATTCGCGACTTGATCTGGCGAAGGTGGTTGACGCGGCCGGCTACCCGACAACGCTTTTTTATGACGGTCATGGCCGATTGGTGGCAACGCACTTGGGGCCGTTCTCCAAGGCAACGTTTCAGCAGGCTCTTGAAAACTTCTATCAGCAAGCGTCTGCCGCTCCTTGATCCGATTCTGCGGATTCCGGTGACGACGATTATCGGTTTCGCGTGTGTCTACGGCCGGAAGGAGGGAACATCGCGCCCAATATGAGTCAGATTAAAATTCTGGAACGCGCTTTCTAAGCGCTTGTCGTAAAGGCGGCATTTTCCGTGATGATTTTTAGTAGAAAGTTCATGACTGTCTGTACTTGTGGCAAACGGCGCAGATCCCGATGTACGGCCATCCAGATATCTCGTGCGAATCGTTCGCCGTCGTGCGCGACGCGACGCAGATTCGGGTCGGTGTCTGCCACGAAGCAAGGTAGGCCGGCCACGCCGGCGCTGCTTGAGCCGCTGCGAGGTGTCCCGTGATGTCGCCGATTTCGCATGCAACAGGTCGTCCTCTTGCGACGTTCATCAACCACGCCTGCTGTGGCCTATCCGCGAATCCGGCATCGTAGACGATGAACTCCCAGGCAGCCGGATTGTGCAGATGCGGGTAGTCCTTGCTCGCGTAAAGGTCAAACGACATACGCCCCAGCTTTCGTACCACCGTGGTCGCTTCCGTTGGCCGAATCAGCCGTAGGGCGATGTCCGCTTCGCGTCGACTCAGGGAAATTTGCCGTGGCTCGCCCGAAACCGATAACTGCACGCCGGGATGTGCAATCCGGAAGTCCGCGAGGTGCTTCACCAGAAAACTGGCCACCAGTACAGGCGGTGCGCTCAGTGAGACCTTGCCGCTTAGCGGAGAAAGGCTGACATCCAGGAATCGTTCGATCGCGTACGCGTTCTCTTCCATTTCCTGCGCCAGTTCGAACACCCGCTGGCCCGCCTGAGTGAGCTTGCAGGATCGGGGAAGACGCTCGACCAGACGGGTCTTCATCTCGTCCTCCAATGCGCTCAAGCGTCGGCTCACCGTCGCGTGATCGACCTTCAGGCTGCGCGCGGCCCCCGAAAACGTACCGATGCGGGCGACCGCGAGGAAATGACGCATGTTTTCCCAATCGAACATCGGTGCATTTTTCCAAGGATGGCGTGCAGTTATAGGGAATATTCGCACGAAGCCAATGTGTCTACCATGGGGATTACTTCAGCCGATAAGGCTTATTCCCCGATGAGCACGTCCGTGAGCGCCATCAATGCGCCAGGCCCCGTGTTGGGCAACCTGCTGGTCATGCACGTCAGCTGGCGCAGCAGTTCCCGCTTAACCTGCCACCCGGGCTTCGCACAATATATAGGTCCATTACATGAGAACCGCTGAATCTCGCCGCATTATGTCAGTCGTGCTCATCTCGCTCTGCTTCATGGGCGGGATCGCTGGAGCCGCTTCGGCGTCCGGCGTGGCTTTGCTTCTTTTTCCAGAGTTAGCCGCACTGTCCTACGACGTATTCCTGCGGCCGCGCGGCACTTGGGCCCGTGCGCCCTGGATGCTCGCGCGCTCTCCTGCTGCGACCGCCGTGCTGGGTGTACTCGTCACTCGTTATCTGCCGTATTCAGCTGCATCCATTGCGATCTGCATCGTGGGCGCATTCGTCATTCTCAAGTTGATGCGCTCGCCCATCGTGCCAGCCATCTCGGCCTGCTTTCTCGCGCTCTCGCTCGGCGAAAAAAGCTGGCTGTATCCGCTTGCGATTCTGCTCGGCACGGGCGCGCTCGCCGTCCTGTCCTCGGCATACCGGAGGTTCAACGACCAAGAAGCCGCACACGCCACGCCGAGCGCCGCCGATCGGGTCGACGACGAAATCGAATCGCTGCCCGAGCGATTCCTGTGGGTGCCGTTCTTCGTCGTGTTTCTCGGCACCACCTACCTGCTTTCGATGGCGACCGGAATGCGAATGGTGTTCTTCCCGCCGCTCATTGTTATCGCGTTCGAAATGTTCGCGCATGCAGACGTCTGCCCCTGGGCCCAGCGGCCGGTATTGTTGTCGGCGGTATGCACGCTCGCGGCGGCAGCCGGCGTCGCTGCGCTGGCAACATTTGGTCCGGGCGTTATCTCAACAGTACTCGCCATGCTGTTCGGCGTCGTCATGCTGCGCGCGACTCGTCTGCATGCAATCCCCGCACTTGCCATAGGGCTCCTGCCGCAAGTCATGACAGTCGCCGACTGGCATTTCCCGCTCGCGGTCGGCATAGGCAGCACGCTCTTGACAGCGAGTTTCCTGCTCTTCGAGAAATCGTCGCTAGCCGGACGCCAAGTCGCGCAATGACGGGTGGTCTCCGATGAAGCCCCCTTACCGTTCACCGCCGTCGAGCGTGTGAATATGTACGGGAAGCCCGGCATGGGTCGAAAACCGATCGCGCGAAAGCACGATCAAGCGCCGAGCGCGGCGGCAGCGGTGGCTCGGGGAACCGCTCGTCCAGATACTCGACAATCGCAAGCGACTGGTCAGGACGCTCGTGTCGCCGCCCACAGCGTGAGTCAGCGACGGCACCAGTCCGTCCGGATCGATTGACCCGTACTCGGGGCGTAATTGCTTGCCCCTGCGCGCACGAGATTCACTGGCGCCTGATCAAACGGAATCGCCTTCAGGACCAGCGCGATACGGACGCGATACGACGCCGAACTGCGGAAATAACCATGCAGCGTCAGACCGCTCATGCATCCTCTGACGCGGGCACGATCCGCCCCAAACACGAACCGAAGCCGACCCGGTAGCCATCGCCCTGGCACCAGCCGCGCGACACGAGCTCGGGTCGATGGCAATTCACGAATTGATATAAAAAGAATCAGCATTTTTTATTTTTCGAAGTACTTATTATGTATGATCTTGCCGATGTACAGTAGTTTCCCTTAGCGCAAGCGGTCTTACCTGTCTTTCACGTCACCAATCTGCGGCTGAGATAGATCGTCCAAGCCGTGCCTACCATTCATCGCTTTGCCACGAGATGGTTCGAGACGCGTCGGGAGGGGGCACCGATGCTGTCAAGACAGCGTAGCACAGCGACTCAATTTACGCGTGGGGAAGCGCGCCATGTGCGTCGCCTAGGAAGCATTTGATGCGCTATCTGCAGCGCATCTCGATCTCGCTCGCCGAGGCTGGGTCAGGTGGATCAAAGAAATACAAGAGCACAGCTGGCCGTTTCGTGCAAGTGACGACATCATGGTGACCGCAAATGACGGCTTCCACAGGTCTACGCAGCGCTGGGAGCTTTGGCTTTGCCAATATCGAGATAGATCGCGCTGACATCCTTTGGTTTTGCATCTCGTCTGGTGACGAATGACTTTACCTTCCAGGCCCTTGTAGCAACGAGCCTGGGCAAAATGCTCACGCTTATCCGCAATCCGCTGAACGCGTCACGGGCCAACGTAGTAGGGGATTAGGCTCGGGGCATCCGGCTCGCCAGCCATTCGCTGTTGCAGGAAGTCAGCGATTTCGTCCTGAGGCGGAACCAAGTGCGAATCGATGAGAAGCAACTGAACCGGTTGTCCGGTACTTGCAGCGGCTAACTTGTACATTTCGTCATATAGCGCCCTCACCAGTTCTGGATTTTCACCGTCGTTGATGTTCTTTGTGGGGCTATCAATGATGAGAATGCTCGGGACCGGCATGCCCATCGCGCGGGCAGCGGAGTGAAGGGCTAATGCGTAGCACACGTTGAACGCGGTTTTCTTTCCGCCGCTGCCCGTATCCCAGAAACCCCATTTCAGGTCATCGTGAACGATAACGGGATTCCAGTTTCGTGGATCGATTTGGACATAGTCGTCTTCGTACATCCCGGGGAATGAGACGGCCATAAGAATCCGTTTGAATTCCGCAGCGATCGCGTCAATCTTGTCATCAGCGGCTTTTAGTCTGGCGCGTTCCTCCGCGACGGTACTTCGCAGATTATCAATGTCTCCCTGTAGCGATCCAGCCTGTCGTTCGAGTTCGTCCACTGCGGCCGGCATCTTCTGTAATCGGAGCAACGAATTTTCGCGTTCCTTTAGTGTTGCGATTCGGCGCTCGATATCACGGATATTCTCCACGAAAGCTGAGTCGTATCGCGCTAGCTCTGTCTGCAACTGCTGATCAAGCGCGGACTTCCTTCCACGCTTTTTAGTAAGCTCGCTTCGCGATCGCTCTAACTCACGGCTTCTCCTGTGGATCGAATCCGCAATCTGGTCAATCCGTTCGTTAAGGTCGCGTCTAAGGGCCTCAAGCTCCATCGGCGGGAGCGTTTCCTTCGAACCGTGCGTATCACTGCAACAGAGGCGGCATATCCCCTCGGTTGATGCCCGATTCGCGACGTCAGTTCCGCATTGGGGGCATCGATGGTAGTTGACACCATCGAGAATCTGACTCGCCCGCTGCGATCGATGGGCTTTGATTTTCGCCGTTATCAGCTCGGCTCGAAGTGCTTTTTGCTCCTCAATTGATTGTTCTGACTCGGAGAGCGCTTCACTGATCTCAGCAATCTGCGCGCCGAGTTGGCGAAGCTGGACTCGTAGCTCGTCGGTAGGATGGATTTCCACTAGCCGGGTCACTTCGAGCTCGCTGCGCAGTGCTTCGGCGTCGCGCAAATCCGTCTTGACACCATCGATTTCATCAAGGAGGTTCAGGCCAGAATCCCAACCGAACTGCGTCATAAACCCGCGTATTTGCTGGACAGCCTCACGTTTGCCTCGTTGCTCATCGATTTTTCTGATCAGCATCGAGTCCAGTTGATTTAACCGCTCGGAATGCAAGCCTGTGAAAAAGCGCATCGCATCTTGGCTCTTTCTTCCGCGGAAGGTATCTTCCAGACGAAAGAAGGACGAGTCGAGATGAGTTTGATCGAGGTAGCAGTACCACATGAGATCGCGAAAGCTAAGGCGAACCAACGGGGAATCTGGATCCCGAGACCCTTTTCTAACCCGATCGGGGATACGTCGCACAGGTAAAAGATGAGATCACTTAAATTGAATACATCCGTTCCTTCGAGCAGCGGCGTCTCTTCTGCGTCGAACGATGCATTGACCGACTCCGATGTACCGTCAGTGTTCTCCCAGCTGACCCTCAATGCTTGTGAGTCCGTGGCTGATCGTTCGAATGTGCAGACATGCGTTCCGAGAACAAGAGACAGTTCCGCCGATATGAATTCTCGCTGTATTGCTGGGGTCCGCTCAATCCCACCACCGAGACAGTAGTCGATGAGGCGAGCGACGGTGGACTTTCCTTTGCCGATCGGACCGTGCAGAAATGTTGCGGATGGAGAAAACGGAATGGTCTCGATTGTCTTTCGCGTGCGTAACCGCAGTTGCAATATCTGGATTTTCATGCGGGTATCGGCTTGTTGGTGCGCAAGGAGACTATCTCCGGGAACGTGTCGTAGATGAACTTCATAAGGTTCGTCGCGCTGAGGTCTACATTGCGCTTCAATGATCGGGCGCGCCGCGCGGTGGCTTCAAACAATGGCTCCTGAATAAGAGCTTCCGAGACGCGATGACCCTCGTCCGTCAACGAGATCACAATCGTTCTGCCTTCGATCGACAGCGAGATCAAATCCTTGGCTGCCAAAACGTTAAGAATGTCTCGATACCGATGATCCCACGGCCCAAATCGATAGCGAACCATCTGGGATTCAACGCTGTATCGCTCGTGGTCTTCCAGCTGGACGTCGTGCGTCGACTTCCCCCTCGCGATCAGGGCGCGTTCCAACATAAGCGGGTATCGAATAAGGAAGTCAAGCTTTGCGAGCTTTGTTATGCCCTCTATCGGGCCGCCGTCTGTGCCTTCAGAAAAGGCCCGGAGTAGAACGAGAATGCGGGCCTCGTGTAGGTCGGACGAACGGTCAAGATCTGCAATTGCTTGAACGAGGTTCATTTCTCATCCTCCCAAGGTCTGTCCTTACTCCACTGCACCGTGCATTCAGAAGTCAGAGCATAAGCCACCCCTTCGAGATGTTCGTCCGAACACTCGTACAGTTGTGCTCCCGCTTGCCGGCGATCACGGAGTCGCTGCCGCAATTCGTCAAGCATAGACAGCCCGAACGCCGGGCCTCTGTCTTTGGCAAGCTCAAAGGCGCGCGCAGAGTCGCTGAGAACGAGCGATCTTATGTGGCTGTACTGCTGCAATCCTTTTTCATGCCCATACTTCTGTGTCCATGCGATACCAAGATACTCAGCTTTATCGCGCAAATCGACCGCCGAATTACGCGAGATGGCCGAGAATCCACCGGCGTCCAGCTTCTTTTCAAGGAGCTCGCTGCTGCCGCCGCCCGGTCGGACAAGGGAGGCCGGGTTGGCGCTTAAGGGCGCCACGGCGTTGATGCCTGCCTCGAGCACAGAAAGGAGTCGTGTTCGGTCGAATTTTTTTCCATCCAGTCGCGCTTTCAGTTCTGTGGCACAGGGCGCAATGCTGGCGGGCAGGTATGCGGGCAACACGTCTTCATGGCCGAGCGACGATGCTCGGCAGCATTCGTCCGAGAGGAAGACCGCTGCTCGACGCACAGCGGGAAAGGTCAGATCGTGGGCGCGTGCCCAGATACTGGTTAGGGTTTCGATCAGACGCACCTGCACGTCCGCCAACTTGGGCAATGCATCATCGGCGTTAGTCTTTCCCAGCGCGTGTTGTGCGATACCCTGATCGCAATTGGCCGCTTTAGCAATTTTTTTAACGAAACGCGTGATAACCGCCGGGCATGCGGCCGTACTATTCGCCATTCGAATTTCGCGCAGAATATGCTGAATGTCTTTCCCGTTTCCACTCACGTAGAGCGGGTGATTGGAGAGAAAGCGGTAGCCACGAAATTTGCCGGGAAACTGGATTTCGAGTTTGCAGAACCGGACGAACGATTTGATTACTGCCTCGTCGTCGGATTTCCATGAAGGCTGAGTAATGTCGCGTGTCTTGATCTGGAGACCGTCGAAAGTTCCATCCTTGCGTTTCACGAGCACGTCCTCGTGATGTTCGCAGAATACCTCATGCGTGCCCTGGGTTTCGTCCAGCAGTAGACAGCAAATAATCGCCGCGTACGTCCATTGATATCGAAACCGGCGTGCAATTTCGTCGCCTGGGTCGCCCGTTGCCGGCACTACGTCAGGACCGAGAACGCTGCTCATTATTGGTCTCTCTATGTGCGGACTCCACAGCTCTACGGCTGCGCTTAGCCAGTCGGCCGAAGTCCTTGGATTTTGCCGGTATTGTAAAGCAGCCCTGTGTGGACGGCGCTAGACTCGTACGCTTGTACATTGCAGAGGCCCCGCCGAGACAGCGCCGTAAGTTCAGGACGCGAGAATGAGCAAGTCACGAGTCGCCAAATTGTCGCTTGCCGAAGCCTTGTCGCAGGGATATGCAAGCAGGCCTTCGATCGCTCCCCATTTTTCAGCAATTGCAGCGAGCGGGGAGCTATCTTTTAGGCGGCCAAGTAAGTCGACGGCAGCATCGACAATTATCAAATTACGCCTTTTTATAACTTTACATAATCTTATTTATCAACAGAGCTAGTATGTTTACAGCCGTTGCATCTGGAACGACTGACAGATGGTTCTGACCGCAACATCGATTTGATAAATGGTATCTTCCTGTGTTGCGAAAACTGGCAGAACGCAGGAATGCTCGAACAACTATCTGATAAGTTGGTGCCACCGGGACTGCGAGGCCCGATTCTGGTCGATCAACGCGGGTTGCCGCGATACTGGGCGGCTGTGTGGGCGACGACGTCTGCTGCGCAGTTAGCTGATTCAACACACGTCAAAAAGCTGCGCTACATCGAGAATCTGTATCAACATGCGGACCAGTTGAGCGGCATGTCAGCGTTGGACGATGCGCTGGGAACATTGAATGACGAGGTGTTGGCCGAGATCCTTGAATCGTGGTTCGTGTCGATCCGCAACCAGCCAAACGGTACGGACATTGACGAGAAGCGCTGGCAGACCGGTCTGGGGTTCGTAACATCGGTTGTCACCTGGGTGTCGAAGAGCCAGGCGGCCGACAATCGGATCCGGCATATTGAAGAACGGCTGAACCGGCTTTCAACGCTTTATAGCCAGCTTCATGTCCGCAGGGTCAAGACGATCGAAACAGTTCGTTCGTTGCCAGCGAGCACGGTCGAAGCGCTGTACGAAGTACTGGACCTGGAATCGGCAATGAACCCTTTCGCCAGGGATAAGACGCGTTGGCGCGTATTCATTGCATTTGTATTGATGCTGCACCAGGGGTTGCGGCGTGGCGAAGTCTTGCTGTTGCCCGTGGATGCAGTCAAAGGTGCCTACGATCACAAACAACACCGGACGCGGCATTGGCTCAACGTGCAGGAAAACGAGTACGAAGACTCAGACGGCGATCCACGGTATTCCAAGCCAGGAATCAAGACCGCTCATTCGATTCGGCAGGTGCCGGTCAGCGAGTTAACGGCCAGTATGGTGCAAACGTACGCCGGAAACTATCGTGGCCGGCCGCGGCATTCGTTTCTGCTGAACTCGCAGGTTGATATGCCGTTGTCGACCGAAGCGTTGACGAAAATGTTTGCGCAGATCTCACACCGCTTGCCCACGTCCGTCTTGAAAGAACTGAAAGATCGAACTGGCAAAGAGTCCGTCACGCCACATGATCTGAGGCATACCTGTGCCGTGGTGCGGCTTCATCAGTTGCTTGAACAAGGCGACTCGATGGACGAAGCCCTCCAGAAACTGCGCACCTTCTTCGGCTGGTCCAAGACATCATCGATGCCGTCACGGTACGCACGAGCCGTGTTTGAAGATCGCTTGGCCAGCGTGTGGAATGATGCCTTCGATGACCGGGTGGCATTGTTGCGTGCGCTTCCGAAGGGACACTAGATGAGCAAGTCGCGTGCGCAACGAGATTTGTTTGGAAGCGGAGAAACAGCGACCGATGTCATTGGTCTGCTCTGTGCCGCATTGCCGGCCTTACCACCGGTCATCCGTTACTACGACGACTTCGCCGACAAGCCGCGATCCATCCGGACTTCGGTTGAGCAATCTGCGTTCGAGCTGTCGATTAACGGTAACCGCGTCAACGTTGATTTCTCGCGACTCGACGAGCGTTGCGCATTCGTGTTCAAGCACGTCTTTCTCTTCATCCTTGGGCAGAACCTTAGCATTGCGACTGCTGCACTTTACGTCTCGTACGCACACAATCTGGCTGTGACTGACATAGCGGCTATCCTGGGTGCGGGGCCTACCGGTATAGGTCCGCTTTGGACGGCTTTGCGTGCCCGGACCATGACGGACCACACGTATCTGTGTGTAAAGTACCTTCTTCACCTGTTGTGCGAGCACCGGCTGTTCGGGTGGTCGGCTGACTATAGCGTTTACATTCGCACCGCTCTGCCCTTGCCTGCCCGCGATGCTTACGCGGGTGTCCGGTCTGGCGATGTGTTTCTGGGCGCGGACGAAGAAGCAGCGATAGTACGACATCTGGACGAAATGACGGCAGCTCTTACGTCATCGGCGGGAACAGATCCTTTGCACGAGGATGTCTGTGATGCAGGAATGTTGCTGTGTGCCTATCAGTTCGCGATGCGCCCAATCCAGATCGCAATGCTGACCATGCGAAATGTGCGTATCTGGCAGGATGCACCAGACGGGCCGCCGACGGTTCATCTAACCTTCCATATGGCAAAGCAGCGAAGTGACGCGAAGAAAAAGCCACTCACGCGTCGGGTCAAGCGTGAATGGGCTCCGATCTTCGTTGCTCTCAATGCCCAACGACAGGCTGAAGGTCTCGCGGGTGCTGGGCGCTTCTTTGCTGTCGAATCGAACTATGAGGCTGGAGCGCGGATTGCCGCGCTCGTCAGAAAACTGATCAACTCCGAAGATCTCGGTACCGCTACGGACCTACGCCACACCGCAGCGCAGCGACTCGTTGACGCCGGCGCAAGCCACGAAGAACTGGCCGAGTTTCTGGGCCATTCGCACACACAGACGGGCTTGGTGTATTACGCGACCTCGGCGACCCACGCGGAGCGGGTGAACCGGGCACTCGGCGCGTCGGACATATACCGACGCGTGGCGAAAATTGCACACGACCGGTTCATCTCCCCGGAGGAACTCACCCTTCTGAAAGGCGAGCAACAGATCGCTGGCGTGCCTCACGGCATTCCGATTGCAGGTATCGGCGGATGTTCTTCGGGGCAGCCTGCCTGCCCTTACAACCCGGTCACGTCGTGCTATGGATGCAGGAAGTTCATGCCCTTGCACGATAAGGCGATGCATGAGCACGTGCTAGCCGCCATGCGTGAAGTAGTGGTGTTCTTCGATCAGAGTTCTCGCGGCGACACCAGCTCGCCGGCCTACCTGCAACTGCAACGCACGATCGCTGAGATACAGGCGGTCATCGAGGAACTGGAAGGCGACAATCGATGAATCCACACTACTCCGCGTTCATCGAACTAGGCAAAACGCTGGTTCGGGACAGAGGCATACAGTGGGACATGCCCGTCGACAAAACAGGCTCCGCACGCGACGGCGTTGGCTGGAACCTTACCGTCATTGCCGGCGACGTGCCGCCGCCGAACTATTATCTCCGAGACCTCGGGGCTGATACGAAGGCACTGGATATCGTCAATGCGGAGCGCGCCGAGGGCAACCTGACGCCACTTGCCCTCCAAGCTCTATCGCCCGCGTGGCAGGACCTCATCAAGGCCGCAGTCGCCGAGCAGTTGCTGTTCAAGCGGAACAAGGCCAGTTATGTGCTGCAGTGCATTGCGCGTCCGCTGCGTGTGATCGCCACATGCGTGGACAAGGAACCGTGGCAACTGACCGTCGACGATTTGCGTCTTGCGGTCCGCATCGGGAAAGCGATCCAGTCCTCCGGAAAACTGGGTGACCTGGTTGCTGGCATCGTCAGGGTGGTGTTTGATGCGCAGCACATCTGCGACGCCGGTCAGTTGTACTCGTCTCTCGCTGTTCCTCGCATGAAAATGAAAAGCGCGATCAAGGCGAAACATATCTGGTCGCAGGACGAATTGCGCGCCGATCTGGAGGCACGCAAGCGTGAAGAGCGGCTCCCTGAGCGCCGAGCGTTCTGGGAACTGACCCGTATCGTAATGACCGAGAAACCGCGCACGTTCATGGATGAGCTGCGGTTCGCTGCGATACGCACGATGATAGTAACTGGCTTGCGTATCGGCGAAGCTGCGCTACTCCCGATTGACTGGAAGCGCGAGCGAACCCATCTGGATTCAAGAGGGCTCCCCGCAGGGGAATCTGGCGGCATCTCGACATCGCTCATGCTCCGCCACTTCGCTGAAAAGCAGCAGGATGATGAGTCGGATAGTGCTGTGCTGCATGAAAACACGCAGCCTGTGCCGGACATGTTCCGGACGCTGCTCACTGAGACGCTTGATCATGTCGCGAGAATCACGGAGCCACTTCGCGCAACGCTGAAGCTGCAGTGCGAAACGGGGCGACTACTGCCGTGGTATGCGAACGATGATCTTGTGTCTATCACCGAACTTTATACACGTTTGATGGGTAATCCGTTCTGGACCGCAATCTCTCGTGAAGCCTTTGTCGACCGCTATCGCGAAGGCTTCGACCCTCGTGTCCTGATCGACTTGCATCAGCGCCAGTCTATGGAACATCGGACAGGCGCAATCCAACTCGACATGGCGCTTTATCAGTTTGCGCACCGCTTGCAAAAGAAGATGGCCGCTCAACAGATTGCGTTACGATTCCGCAACGCAAGTGGCTCTGTCATTCCAATTGCTAGTGATCGGAGTTGGCCCACGGAACGCATGTCTTGGCACAACACTTACCTGCGCGTCGGTGAGTTAGAACAACATATCCGCTCTACGACACCGACAAAGGTATCAGACACGGCACCACTGCCGTCGGTGACTGGCGCAGTGCATTCGTGGGAGTTGTTGCTCATCCATCCGAAGCGCTCGCTTGCAGAGGAGCGGAACGACGGCTTGTGCGACGTGACCCGCTACATGGCAGTTGGCCGGCCAGATCCGCGGTTTGTAGGTTTAGCGCTTGGGGACAACAAAAACATACCATCGCTATTTGAAAAATATGGTGAGTCGGACGAGGATCGAGGGTTGAAGCTCGAGTCGCATATGCTGCGTCATCTGCAAAACACGGAGCTGTTTCGGCTGGGCGTTGCCGACACCATCATCTCCAAACGCTTCAACCGGCGCAGCGTCGCACAAAGCTACGAGTACGATCATCGCAGCTTGGCCGAGGATCTTGACCAGATCGAAATCCCGCTGGATATCGAGATCATGCTCGGTGAAAAAGCGAGTACGGTTGCCCGGCTCATCAAGGGCGGCAAAGCCAACGGTCCGATCGTCGATGCGTTTCACCATATCCAGGCAACGGAGAGTGACGCCGCAGCGTATGAGTATCTGCGCGCCGAAGCGGACGGCTTCCACGCCACGCCGTACGGGCACTGCCTGAATTCATTTACGGTTGACCCGTGCCCCAAACATCTCGAATGCTTCGCGGATTGCCGCCATCTCTCGGCAACTGATCTGCCGGAGAATCGACGGAACCTCATTCGCCTGGAAGGCAAATTCGAGCTCGCAGTGGAAACAATCAAAACCCGGCCGTCGACGAGCATCGGCTGGAGGAATCAGCTCGACCACGCAGAAAAGCGCTTGGCCGGCGTACAGAAACTTCTCACGACGCCACCAGGAGAGCGCCCCTTCCCTGATGGCCCCGACCTGTCGCAGCCCCGAGAACGTGGAGTACTTGATGACTGAATCGAACGAGATTGCACCGTCCAACGACAACGAAATGCGCGAGATCCTCGAGACGTTGCTGGCCGATGACGAGGACATTACGGCACGCGCCGTTGCCCGACTGCACCCGTCCATCAATGCCGCATCGTCGATCACGCGAAGTGAGCCGCGCAGCAAGTTGCTTGCTGAATATCAGCAGCGTCAGACGGAGTATCGGCGCTGGCGTGGTCGCGTTGCGAAGCGGTCCGGCGCAGACACGGCAACATCACTAGCGGACAAGGATATCCGGATCGCAGAGCTTGAGTCGTCCGTTCAGTTGCTGACGGCATCGCACCTCGCCATGCTGCGCGCCGTCGGCGAACTGGGTGGCTTCAGCAAGTGGGCGAAGTTCTATGAACCGTATCAGGAAGCACGAGACAAACTCGCCGAGCTTGGTGCGCTGCCGGAGGCGACCGTGTCAACAATGTCCCCGGATCATCACGTCAAGCCGGCCCGTGGCCTGGCGAAGAAGCGAGGCTGAGTTCGTGGACTCGCGCTAGAGCGGTATGCTAACGTTGGACGAACGCTTTGCCACGAAATGGCCGAGCTTCGCGGCTGACGCCGCCCTCTCCCGAAAGGAGTTTCACATGTCCTACTGCCCATTCTTCCAGACGCTGCATGACGAAACTCGTCCCGTTGGCCAGCTGGGCCGCGGAAGTCACTACTCCGTTCTGCGAGTACCGACGTGGCACGATGAACTGCTGAATCCGCTCCAGAGCGCCACATTCCTTGACTTCGCTATTGTTTGGGATGAGGACCACGACGAGCGGATCATCGATGCGATTCTGATCCTTTACCTCGGTGGCCTGCTGGCTCCAGTCCGATTCATCGGCGAACGGAAAGGCGTGCTCTCGATACTCCTGGCGCCGGCCGTCATAGACGCGTGGGATGACGCGACTTTCCAGCGTTATCGTGACGATGTCGAGAGCGTTTGCACGAGCCTTGAGGATCCGTGGACCGCGGAAGTGAACAGTGTTGATAGTTCGCGACATTCAATCATCCACGCGGCACCCGAGGACGTCGCCACATATCTAAAGAACATCGACATGCTGTGGCGACTCGGTACCCGGACGAATGTCGAAGCGTGAAGCTGTCTAGATCAGGAACTGTCGGTAGGGGCGGCCCATCGGTGCGGAATCGAAGCTGCGCAACACGTAGCCGCATACCATGCGTGCAATTGCCTGCTGACCGTTGCATCACAGACATCTGCATGCTGCAACAAACTCGTACGTACCGCCGACGCAACACCTAACCCGCGGAATTGTGAATATCCTGTGGATAAGTCGGTCGCCTTCCCCTTTAAAATATAGCAACCCTGAAAAACCGAACCAACGCAACAGCTAACCATAGGTGCCAAGAATCGATTGAACTGGTATGTTTGAGTTTGTTGCTTTTTGATGGTCTTTGTTCGGTTTGTCACGCAACAGCATTTTCGATAAATGGTATCTTTGTGTGTTGCGTACTTCAGCGGACGGTCTCCGTGTTTCAACACTTGTTCGGTGCCTCGGCGCCCGCTGTGCTTCGTGGTCCGGTATTGGTCGACGACTTCGGTGTGCCACGCTACTGGGCTGCAGTCTGGTCAGTCGTGTCCGCTTCGCAGCTCGCCGAATCGACACATTTAAAGAAGCTGCGGTATCTCGAAAATTTGTATCGACATGCGGACCGTCTCCGTGGGGCCAACGCCTTGGATGACGCGTTGGCCGAGCTCAACGACGAAGTCCTCGCCGAGATTCTAGAATCATGGTTCGTCTCCATTCGCAATCAATCGGCGGTGACCGGCGCAGACGAGAAACGTTGGCAAACGGGGCTTGGCTTCGTGACGGCCATCGTGACCTGGTTATCCACGAGCCAGACCTCTGATGAGCGGCTTCAGCGCATCGAGCAGCGACTGCACAGGCTTTCCACGCTTTATAGCCAGCTCCATGTCCGTAAGGACAATACGGTGGAGACGGTTCGCTCGTTGCCGGCGAGTACCATCGAAGCGCTATATGCGCAGCTTGACCCAAAATCCCCGCACAATCCGTTTGGACGCGACAAGACGCGGTGGCGGGTCTTCGTCGCATTTGTGTTGATGCTGCACCAGGGATTGCGGCGCGGCGAAGTTTTGTTGCTTGCGGCGGACGCGGTGAAAAGTGCCTACGACCACAAGCAACGACGCACGAGGTACTGGCTCAATGTGCAGGATAACGAGTACGAGGAAGCCGGCCGTGACCCTCGCTATTCAAAGCCCAGCATCAAGACTGTGCATTCGATTCGCCAGGTGCCAGTCAGCGAGTTGACGGCCGATGTGGTGCGAACCTATGTCGAAAACTATCGGGGCCGGCCTGGTCACTCGTTTCTGTTGAACTCACAGGCCAACACACCGTTGTCGACTGAAACGCTGACGAAGGTATTCGCGCAGATTTCGAGGTGCTTGCCGATTGAGGCAGTCAAAGAACTGAATGACCGGACGGGAAAAACCGTTGTCACGCCGCACGACCTTCGACATTCATGTGTCGTTGTCCGGCTCCATCAGTTGCTAGAACATGGTGATCCGATGGATGAAGCCCTCCAGAAGCTGCGCACGTTCTTCGGCTGGTCAAAGACATCAACCATGCCGTCGCGGTATGCGCGCGCTGTGTTTGAGGATCGATTGGCGGGTGTTTGGAATGACGCCTTCGATGACCGGGTCGCGCTGCTGCGCGCTTTGCCCAAGAGCGTCTGATATGGGCAAGCCTCCAGTGCAGTCGAGCCAGTTTCCGGGTCGGTTTCCTGTCGATGACGTCATTGATCAGGTTGTGGCGGGATTGCCGGTACTGCCGTCGGTCATTCGCTATTACGACGACTTCGATGACGTGCAGCATTCGATCCGGGACCCGGCGGATCGAGCGGTATTTGAACTGGCAATCAACGGCAGGACGATCAGGGTCGACTTTACGCGCTTTGCGGACACTCACGCCGTACTGTTGAAGCACGTCTTCCTGTTCCTGCTTGGCGAAGATCTCAGCGTATCGACCGCGGCGAACTACGTGATTGCTGCCTCGCATTTGGCGTTCGATGATGTCACTGACATCGTTCGTGCTGGTCCCATCGGAATCACTGCTGTCTGGACCAGACTGCGGGTGCGCGAGATGCCTCTGTTGGCTTATATCCTGGCAAAAGCGCTGCTTCGGCTCTTATGCCGTCATAGGCTGCAAGGCTGGTCCGATACCTACGACATCTACATCACCACCGCCCTTCCCTTGCCAGCGAGAGATGCCTATGCTGGAGTCCGGTCTGGTGATGTATTCCTGAGCGCAGACGAAGAGGCCGCGATTGTGCGGCATCTGGATGAAATGGCTGAGGCTCTCACATCGTCCGTGGAGACGGTGCACGAGAATGTCTGCGACGCTGGCATGTTGCTGTGTGCCTATCAGTTCGCCATGCGCCCAATCCAGATCGCAATGCTGAGCATACGAAATGTGCGTATCTGGCAGGAGGCACCGGAGGCGCTCCCCACAGTTCATCTGACCTTCCACATGGCCAAGCAGCGGAGCAATTCGAAAAGAAAGCCGCTGACCAGGCGCGTCAAGCATGAATGGGTTCCGATCTTCGTTGCGA
>Ga0302182_10000597_pt1 | contig 21786 bp, 20 predicted proteins | sample I_Palsa_N3_1_FD_198781 | JGI IMG/M metagenome (GOLD analysis project Ga0302182, IMG submission 198781) | Peat permafrost microbial communities from Stordalen Mire near Abisko, Sweden - I_Palsa_N3_1 | ecosystem: Environmental > Terrestrial > Soil > Palsa > Peat permafrost | place: Sweden...
TCCTTTTCAGCGCGCGCAGCAACTCCGGTGGCGCCTGCAACCGCAGAAATTCTCGCTCCGCATCCTCCTGGGTCTGGACGATCCGCACCCCAATCCCGCCCGACGTTCCGTTGGCTTTGATCACCGCCGGAAGGCCCGCTTGGCGGACCCACTCGCGCAGCTCGTTCACGCCGCTCAGCCCCGCCGTATCCGGAACGCGCACGCCTTCTTCCCGCGCCACTTCCATGAACGCAGTGCGCGAATAAACAATCGGAAAACTTTCCGCCGAACCCATCGACCGTTCGAGCAGCGCACAAAAATTCGAACCGCCGCCGTCGTCGCTCCGCTTCACTTCGTATAAACGATGCAGATGCTGCACCGCGATGTCGTCGCCCGGAATGACCAGCTCTGGCTTGGTCGCCAAAATCGCCGCGGCGAACGAACGAACCGGCGAGAAAACGCTATAGCTGTGGCGCTCCCGCACTGCGCTGGTTTTGAACATCGGATGGCCCGAAGGGCAAACCGCTTCCACCTGAAAGCCGGCCTTCGCCAAGGCCACCGCCAGCCGGGCAGTCGGGTACCATTTATATGTCGTGGCCACCAACACCGTCGGCTTCACTTCCGCAGCTCCCTCCAACCGCATCGCCTATCGTTGATCAACTTAGCGCATTCCAGCCGCTCGAACCCAGAGTACCGAGGTTTGAAAAGCGGTCCGCCACGTACTCAGTACTCGGCACTCGGCGGCGCCAAAAGATCACTCGAGCAGTTTCCCCTCCATGGGACGCACACTCTGTAAGTGACCACGGACGGATCCCTCAGCCCCCAAACATCTAACGAATAAAGAGTTAGCCACTCCGAACGAAACGACCTACTCGTTCGTCGACTTGACCACTGGAAACGGATGCTCGCGCTGTGGTAACTCACTTCCTACTCCCGGGCGAAGGACGGGCAAAGGAACCTCTCCTATCTCCACGACCCACGCTCCAGCCCACTGTTGTACTACCTGTAGTTGGGTCCTCTGTACCATTGCCCCCCGTGAATCGCCTCTATAAAGTGTTGTTCGGGGCGACGCTCCACTCGCCGTTTGTCCGCCGCCCGGCCTTAAAGTGGTAGCCCGAGACTCAAAAGGGACGAATTTCCGGAACTTACGAGGCGAAAGTGAGTATTCTAGATGGAAAAGAAGTTCCTAGCGCCTGGTACTGCCGCATCGATAGTATTCATAATAAAAGGGTTACAATGACCGAGCTCGGCGCTGCAATTGCTTTCGACTTCTTCGCACACGTGTGAGGCCCGGATTTTCGCTATGAGTCAGACTGCGGTTTTGCCAACTGAAAGCGCAACCTCCCAGGAGCGAGCCACCAACGCTATGATCGAAGTCGCCGTTGTCGGAGCCGGTCCCTACGGATTATCGATTGCCGCCCACTTTCGCCGCCGCGGAATCCCTTTCCGTATTTTTGGCCGCCCCATGGACAGTTGGGTTTCCCACATGCCGGGCGGCAGTTGCCTCAAGTCCGATGGTTTCGCCTCCAACATCTACGATCCCGACCAGGAATTTACTCTGCAGAAATTTTGCGCGGAACAAGGCATCGAATACGCCCACACCGGCATTCCCGTCCGCATCGAAACCTTCCGCGCCTACGGACTCGCCTTCCGCAACCGCATGTTGCCCGAACTCGATGAGCGCCTCGTCGAAAATATTCAACGCGCGGCTGAAGGGTTTATTCTTCGCCTCGCGGGCGGTGAAACGATCGAAGCCCGCCGCGTAATTCTCGCCGTCGGCATTTCGCACTTCGCCTATGTCCCGGAAAATCTGGCGCACTTGCCCCAGGAATTCCTCACGCACAGCTACCGCCACGAAAACCTCGAACCCTTTCGCGGCAAAAGTGTCGCCGTCATCGGCGCCGGAGCTTCCGCCATCGATCTCGCCGGCTTGCTGCGCGACGCCGGCGCCGAAGTGCAGCTCGTCGGCCGCCGCACCGAACTAAAATTTCACACCGCACCCAAGGACGCGAAACCCTCCACCTGGTGGAGTCGCCTCCGCCATCCTTCCTCCGGCCTGGGTCCCGGCCTGCGTTCGCGTTTCTTTTCCGACGCTCCGAATTGGTTTTATTTTCTGCCGCAATCTTTGCGCCTGAAAATCGTCAAGCGCGCCCTCGGCCCCTCCGCCGGCTGGTTCGCCCGCGATAAAGTCATGGGCCGCGTCGCCCTTGTCCTCGGTTTCACTCCCGAAGGCGCCGAAGTCCGCAATGGAAAAGTTCATCTGCGACTCCGCGGCCACGACGCCTCGCGAAAAGAAATCACCGCCGACCACGTCATCGCCGCGACCGGCTACCAAGTCACCATGGATCGCCTGAATTTCCTCGCGCCGGATCTGCGTGCCCAACTGAAAACCGTCCAGGGCGCGCCGGCCTTGAAATCCAATTTTGAATCTTCGGTTCCCGGTCTATATTTCGTCGGCCTCGCGGCCAAAACCAATTTCGGTCCGGTGATGCGCTTCGCCTTCGGCGCCGGTTTCGCCGCCGAAACCTTGACCCGAACCATGTTGCAATCGCTCAAGCGCAATCCTGCTGCGGTGCCCATGCAGAAAGTCGCCAGCATCGCCGACTGATGGCTCGCATCCAACTTACTCTCGCTCGCGCAGCGCGGACCATCCAATGAAACGGGAAACTCTTGCGATTCATGCCGGCTACGACGGCGACCCCATCACCAAAGCCGTGGCGGTCCCCATCTACCAGACCATCGCGTTTGAATTTGATTCTGCCGCCCACGGCGCCGCCCTTTTCAATCTCGATGTGCAGGGCAACATCTATACCCGCATCGGCAATCCCACCAACACTGTCCTCGAAAAACGCGTCGCCGCTCTCGAAGGCGGCGTTGAGGCTCTCAGCGTCAGTTCGGGCATGGCCGCCATTCATTATTCGCTCGTCAATATCGCGGAGCAGGGCAACAACATCGTCTCCCTTCCGCAGCTTTACGGCGCCACTTACACCTTGCTTGCGCACATTTTGCCCAAGCAGGGCATCGCCGGTCGTTTCGCCACCAGCGACAGTCCCGCCGACGTCGAGAAATTAATCGACGAAAATACTCGCGCCGTTTTTTGCGAAAGCGTCGGCAATCCCGCCGGCAACGTCGCCGACATCGAAGGCCTGTCCAAAGTCGCGCACCGACACGGCGTTCCGCTGATCGTCGACAACACCGTCGCCACCCCCATCCTCCTCCGCCCCTTTGAATACGGCGCCGACGTGATCGTCCATTCCATGACCAAATTTATGGGCGGCCACGGCACCACCCTCGGCGGCATGATTGTCGACAGCGGAAAATTTCCCTGGAAAGATCACGCCGACCGCTACTACATGCTCACCAAGCCCGAGCCGGCCTATCACGATGTCGTCTACACCGAGCAATACGGCGCCGCCGCCTACGTCGCGCGTTGCCGCACCGTCTGCCAGCGCAACACCGGCTCCACGCTCGCGCCGCTGAATGGTTTTCTGCTGCTCCAAGGAATCGAAACCATGGCCCTGCGCGTCGAGCGCCACGTCGCCAACGCGCGCCAAGTCGCCGAATTTTTGCGCAGCCATAAACAAGTCGCCTGGGTCAATTACGCCGGCTTTCCCGATAGCCCGCTCTACGCCATGGCCCAGCGCTACATGGGCGATGCTCGCCCCTCCCTGCTTACCTTCGGCGTCAAAGGCGGTTTCGAACCCGGTGTAAAATGTTTCGACGCCATGAAACTTTTCAAGCGCATGGTCAACATGGGCGACGCCAAATCGCTGTCCTGCCATCCGGCCTCCACCACGCACCGCCAGTTGACGCCGGAAGAGCAACTCAAAGCCGGCGTAACGCCGGAAATGATTCGCCTCAGCGTCGGCATCGAGCACATCGACGACATCCTCGCCGATCTCGACCAAGCGCTCCGAGCCTCCGTCGCCTAGCAGCAGTCGTTGTTGGCGCAGTTTTTGTTTTGTGGGTCGTGGCTTCGGCCTCGACCCAACGCCGCGACTTCGCATCGCGGCTTTAGCCGCTGAAGCTCCCGCGGCTTGCTGAAGAAACGGTTCCTGGTTGTTAAGGTCGGGAGGACGAAAAATGCCAATCGCGATCGAGGGCGGCCGAGTCCCGGCGCTTCTCAAACTCGCGAAGGGCTTCGCCTCCGCGCAATCGGCGCATCCCGAAACCGCACCGCTGCGCATCGCGCTGGTTAACAACATGCCCGATGCCGCGCTCGAAGACACCGAATTTCAGTTCTTCGAACTCCTCGGCAAAGCCGCCGGAGACCTCCCCATCAGCCTGAAGTTTTTCTCGCTGCCCCATCTTCCCCGCAACGAATCGGGCCACAAGCATCTGAATAATTTCTATTCCAGCAGCGCTGAACTTCTGCGCGACACTTTCGACGGCGCCATCATCACCGGCACCGAGCCCCGCAGCCCCGACCTTCGCGAAGAACCCTACTGGCCCGCGCTGGTCGAAGTTATGAACTGGGCCGAACACAAGACCTCCTCCACGGTTTTGTCCTGCCTCGCTGCCCACGCCGGCGTCCTCGCCAGCGACCAGATCCCGCGCTCGCCCCTGGCCGACAAACAATTCGGCGTCTTTGAATACCGGAAAATGTCCGCGCATCTGCTCACCGCCGGAATCGGCGAAACCATGCGCGTCGCTCACTCGCGTTGGAACGAAACGAAAGCCGGCGCACTCGCATCGCGCGGCTACGAAATCCTCACCCAGTCGCCGTCAGCCGGCGTGGATCTGTTTGTGAAGCAGCGCAACCAAAGTCTCTTCGTCCACTTCCAGGGCCACCCCGAATACAGCACCAAAACACTGCTCAAGGAATTTCGCCGCGACATCAAACGCTTCCTGCGCCACGAACGCGAAACCTACCCCACGCAGCCCCACGGCTATTTCGACGCCGCAGCCACCCAGCCCCTCGAGCAATTTCGCGCCAAAGCCATCGCCCATCGCGACGAAGCCACCCTCGCCGATTTTCCCGAGCCCGCCGTCGCCGCCACCGTCCAGAACACCTGGCAATCCACCTCCGCCACCCTCTACCGCAACTGGCTCCTCTACCTCCTCGACAAAAAACAATCCACCCACTCCCCGGCCCTCTCCCAAGCAACCCGCATTTAAAAAAAACGCCCGCCACCAGGCGACCCGCTTCTCCTGGCCCCCCATTCCTACCGGCCAACCGCAGTTGGCCGTCATCCAGAGGAGCGAAGCGACGAAGGATTTCCTTCTTGCCTGGCCCTAAACCGGATCGAACCGCACGTTCTCGATTTTTCCCGCCCCACTCCTGTGCTAGCCTTTCTCAGCACAATGCTCGATATAAACGTATCCGAAATTGTCGACGCCCTCCCGCCGCGCCTCTGCGATGTCATCACCCCCTGGGTCGAACGCACTCCCGATCATCCCGCGCTGGTCGAATCCTCCGGCTCCTGGACCTACCAACAACTCAACGCCGTCGTAAAAGAAACCGAAACCTGGCTCCGCGACGATCTCGGAATCCGCCCCGGCGACCGCGTCATGATCGTCATCGAAAATTGCCGCGCTTTCGTCGCCATCCTCTTCGCCCTCACCGCCATGGACGCCTGGCCTGTGCTGGTGAATTCCAAACTCAGCGCCCGCGAAGTCGACGAAATCCGCGACCACTGCGGCGCGCGCCGCGTCCTTTATATGACCGCCGTCTCGCCCCAGGCCACGCAGCACGCCAAACGCCATAAAGCCGTCATCGCGCCGGTCGGAAATCTCGGCCCGCTCGGCGTCGGCCCGCTCAACGAAAATGTGCAGCCTGAAAAAGTCGATCCCGCGGAGCCACCCGAGAATCGCGTCGGCGCGCTGATCTACACTTCCGGCACCACCGGCCTACCCAAGGGTGTGGTTCTCAGCAACCGCAACATGCTTTTCATGGCTGGAATCTCCGCCAAAATTCGTTCGCTCAATCCCGCCGACCGCCTCTACGGAATTTTGCCCATGTCCCACGCCGTTGGCCTTTCCGTTGTGCTCCTCGGCACTCTAATCAGCGGAGCCACGCTCTACATCGCCCCGCGCTTCGATCCCGTCTCTACCCAGGCGACGATCGAAAAAGAACGCCTCACCGTCGTCCTCGGCGTGCCGGCCATGTTTCATCAGCTGCTCGAATACGCCAAGTTCAAGGGTCTCGACGCCTTCACCACGCCCGACCTGCGCATCATCTCTTCCTCCGGCGCGCCGCTCGATCCTTCTGTGAAAGTCGCCGTCGAGAAATTCTTCGGCATGCCGCTCTACAACGGTTACGGCGTCACCGAATGCTCGCCCAATATTGCCCAGGCGCATCCCGATGAGCCCCGCACCGACACTTCCGTCGGCCGCATCTTTCCGGGTATCGAAGTGAAATTCGTGGACGCCACCGGGAATCCCGTAGCCGAGGGAGAAGTCGGAGAATTGTGGGTGCGCGGCCCGAACGTCATGCAGGGCTATTACCATGCTCCCGAAGAAACCGCCGCAGCGGTTAACCGCGAAGGTTGGTTCAACACCCGCGACCTCGCCCAACTCCGCGATGGCCATCTCTTTATCGTCGGCCGCACCAAGGACCTGATCGTCCGCTTCGGTTTCAACGTCTATCCCGCCGAAGTCGAAGCCGTCCTCAATTCGCATCCCGCCATCCTGCGCTCCGCCGTCCTCGGCCGTTCCGTCGAAGGCGACGAAGAAGTCCTCGCCTTCATCCAACTCCGCCCCGGCGCAACCCTCACCCCCGCCGAAGCCGCCGACCACGCCGCCAAAAATCTCGCCCCCTACAAACGCCCCTCGCAAATCATCTTCGTCCCCGAAATGCCCGTAAACCTCAACGGCAAAGTCATAAAAGCCGAACTCGAAAAGCTGATCGCCAACCCGGCGTAATCCCAACGGGCGCCGCCCAAGAATCATCTGGCTCTGCGCAGCGACGAAGGACCTCTCTTCGATTCCAACCTCGTTGTGTACTTTTGCGTTACCACAACCGATCTGTTATCATGCATCGCTGTCGTGTGCAGCAACGCTGACGTCCATGCCAGGAGGGCCGGATGCGAACTGGAGAGCTTTGCAACCGCAATAATGATCCCCATGTTGCCGTCCACGTTCCGCCTCAAAACCAAATCACTCCACCCTCCCGCTCAACCGCCCTTTCTAATCCGCTACCAGCAATTAGAAAACAACGTAAACCATTGAAAACAAAGCCCAACGATGAATTCTAGGTAAGTATCCCTTGAGAACAAGGACATCTTTGTGCTAGCCTCTGAGTGGGAAAATCCGAAGCGTTTCTTCAAGACTCCACATGATAGACACCTAAGTGGTTGTTCATGCTAACTGCGTATCTGGACGAAAGTGCACACGAAACCAAGGACGTTATTGTTGCCGGATTCTTAGGCAACGATGAGCAATGGGAAGAGTGCGCACGTAAGTGGAAGGTCGGTCTTGGAAAACGTAAGTATCTTCACGTAAAGGAATTGCGATTTAAAAGGGACCGTGACAGAGAACTTCTCGAACGACTCGGTCCAATCCCCCATGAGTGTGGTCTTGTACCACTTCTGGCAACTGTTCCGGTGAGTAGTTACGAGGACCTAGTTTTCAAAACCCGCGCCGAAAAAATGACCAAAGGTTATTACCTTTGTTTGGTGACTTTATTTGATGCAATCGCAAAAAACACACCTGAGGACGAATCGGTCAAATTTGTTTTTGAAGTTCAGAAGGAATACGAGATTCGTGCTAAGTGGTATTTCGACGGAAATGAGCATCGTCGGACTAGCTCGGGCGATCCCAAATTCAGCGGTATCGAATTTATTCCCAAGGACAGTTCAATTCTCACTCAGCCCGCAGACTATCTCGCCTATTTTGTAACTCAACGATTTCGTGATCCGGAGTCGATTAAAGCGAAGTGGTGTGCACCGATAGGGCGAAACACTCAGCCCGCTTTGGGAATTATTCATGACGGAATAGGCCTCAGGGATGTTGTCGAACGTACTTTGAAAAAACATCCTGAATTCGCGAAAAAGATAGAATCAGGGAATTTCAGCGTCTAGGCGAATGAACCTGTGACTCCTCACCACAATTAAAGTCGTATTAATTAGGGTTTTTTCCAGAAACAAGGAAGCAGTGAAACCTACCTTTTGCGAAGTCACGAACAACACCGAACATAATTTCACTGCGCGAATTCGATTTGATAGCGAGAAGTTGAGAAGTTATCTGGCCGATACCGACGATGATTTTTTATGGGTTGACGATGTAGACGGCAATCGCATCCCTATTCGTGTGGGGTCTCTCCGGGATGCATTGGCCGAGGAAGAGGTTTAGTCCCGATGCGACAGGCGTTAACTCCCGTTTCATATTCACCGACACTTTTCTTGTTTTCTTCTATGAGTCGTATAGGGAGCGGTACGTCAAAATGTACATAGACGGTCTCTTTTTCTCTGCTCCCAGATGTGGGGTTTTTGTAATCCTCAACTTCGAGCGCGTGTTCTTTGCAAATCGGGCATTCAACGATGTCACCGATTCGACCTATACCGAGGGGACCCAGTGGTAGTTTTCTGTAATCAGTCATTTTGATTTAGGGGTTATAGTAATGAAAATATTTTGGTGGCAAGCAGGACTACATTTCGAGCCGGAAACTAAAGCTGAGATAGACGCGCTCATGATTTTGTGGGAGTCCAAAAGAATCTTGCCGGAGGTCAATGAGAACGGCGTCGTTTCAAGCGGCTGCGTAATCGACAAAAAGCTTTCTAACAGCATCATCGGAGATTAGTAAGTTTCTCCATCCCGCATGTTCCCTGACTTCTGCAACTATAATGCGGTCGTTCCCGTCTAGGTACCGATCTAAGTCTGCTCGAATATCTCCAGCGCTTGAATTCGACGGTAATAGCCAATCAGACTTAGTCACTTCCTTTGCAGATAGTTCTTTAAGCCTTTTGATGAGGTTCGGATAATTTTGGCCTGGTTTATCTAGGTCATAGCTAATCCAATAGAGGGCCATTTGGATGTCTCCTATGTATTGAGTCCATGTCACATGATGCCCTTAACTCAATTATAAAGTATTATTGGGACGGAGGCACAATGCCACTCGACCCGAACGAAGCCGCGAAGCGTGTTCTGATTAATTACCGCCAATTGGGAGCCATGCTAAAAGACCCGATTGGAGTACTGACCGCGAAAACATCAGTGGATAGTTACAATCGAATTTTAGACAGTTTGAGGGAGTGTTTCGTTATCGATGGGGCTTTTAGTGACGCTGTATCCCATCTGCAACGGTTACACACTCACATGGAACATTTATCGTATCAGATGGAGTCTGACGGTAAGGTTTTGCTAGCGACCGCTCATAGCTTTATCGAACTGTATTTATCGCCAGCGGATAAACAGAAAGCAATTGGGTTTCTGCCCCAAAATTAAGGTGTACTTAATTCTCGTTACCAGAAGTTGAGGTGATATGGGGAATACGCTGAAGACCTTGGGTCTAGCCTGAGACTCTTGGGGCGAATGAAATCTGATTGAATCGAAAATTCCAATTTGATCGTCTAATCTAGGAGAGATGGCTATAACGGCACAGGGAGACAGCAGTACCATTCCGCGAACCTATGAGGTCGCGGGATACTTTGGCAAAGGTCTTTACTTAATTGGTAAACGGTTATACAAGTAGCGTTATTCTCATCCCTCCCCGAGGGCGGCGAATTGGGAACTAAAACGAAAATGGCCAAACGCACCGTAAGGAATCAAGCCGCGCCAGTAGTGGCAGGAGCCGCGCAAATTCAAGTTGACGTTAAGTCAGGCACGCCTGCCTACTATGTGAATTACGTTGCCGTCTCGCATACGGCCTATGATTTCACACTGAGTGTTGTAAAGATTCCATCGCCGCTGACGGCAGAATTAGCTGAGCAAGTGAAAGCAGGGAAGCCAATGGTGTTTGAGCCGATGCTACAGATCACCTTGCCCCCGCTTTTAATTGATGGATTAATAAACGCGTTGGTTGACCAAAAACAGAAACACGCAGTAACTTTAGCGCAACAGGTGAAAAATAATGAGGCACAGCAGCACATTAAGCCGACTGGTCGTATCCAGTGACTCTACATCAGCATCTGCCGAGCCCATCCAAGTAGAGGTTATCGCTTCTCCGCGCCTTACCTCGCGGAGAGAAAGAAAGGTAGAGAATGCCATTTATTCGCATATTCGGGCAATCCGCACGTTGGGTCGTTTGGAGATCAATACCGACGAAATAGCGGATGCCCTTTCTCTGCCTGTACTGGTTGTCAATCAAGCAATCTCGTCGCTCAAGAAAAAGGGCGTGAAAATAACCAATGGCTGACCACGTCCCCGTTCCAGTCAAGACGGTTAATAATGAAAAATGGGGACAGCTTTGCCTTCTCGGAGACCACCATATAATTTGCGGAGAAGTAGTGAAGCAAATGAGCGATATTCCTTTTGCAGGCGGTCATCGAATTCGTAGGTATTCATTTAAGAAAAGCGTGAATTGGAAGATTCCAGACGGCGTTAAGTTAAATCTTGCGGGTGTTTCGCCCGCTGAACCGCCCCGCCGAAATATTAGACGTTAATGGAGTCGTAATGACGAAAGTTCATAGGGATCAGCTGACACCGAGAGTTGAAACGCGTAAGCAATTGCGAGGCATCACGCGAGCGCAATTTCACTCGATCCTCAAGAGAGCCTCTACGCCCTCGAAGCCCTCTCCAAAATAGCTTTGAACTGTAGGTTGCCTTCGTGACGGCGATTGTATCGGAAACAGTATTCATCCAAGTAGGTCTGCAAGTAATCCGGCGAAACTGAGTGGTACACGCCACTAATCCCGCGCTTAATTAGGCTCCACAACCCTTCAACTGAATTGGTGTGAATGTCTTTGTAAACGTACTGGCCTTTGCTGTGAGCGATATGGCGGTGCCTGTAGTCCAAGTGCTTGCCCTCATCGTCGCGCAGATACGGGATGCGGCTATATCCGGCCCATTCATCGGTATAAATCATGCTCTGTGGGGCGACATGTTTCTTGATGATCGCCGATAAAGTTTTCTCGCTCGCGTCTGGGGCGATAGTCGCCAGTACCTTGCCTTTGCGCTGAACGATAGCGACTACCGGAGTCTTTTTATTGTCGCCGCGCATTGGCCGTCCGCGTCCGTATTTGCGAACGCCGCCCATGTAGGTTTCGTCTACCTCGACCGTCGGACCCTCCAATTGCAGGTCACCTTCCGATAGCAGCGAGCGAACCTGCTTGAAGATGCGCCATGCAGTTTTGTAGGTGACGCCAGTTTCGCGCTGGACTTGCTTTGCGGAGATTCCGCAACGGGTGGAACCCATTAGATAGATGGCGTAAAACCAAGTCTTGAGCGGAGTGCTCGACTTCTCAAAGATGGTGCCAGCCAGCGGGTAGCGGTGATTGCCGCAATGGTCGCAGGCGTAGGCGGTACGATTCCCTACGCGGTAGTGCTTGCGCTCTACGCGACATTTGGGGCACATTACGACACCATCAGGCCAGCGCGACTCTTTCACATATTCCAAGCACGCGCTGTCATCGGGAAATTCGATATTGAAATCCCGCATCGAATAGCGCAGCTCTTTGGGGATGTGCTGTCTGACCTTGCCGTTCTTCATTCCCTTGTTGATTTCCATAATGGAGTGATACTAGCAGAATGGCTTACTTGTTGTCAAGGGATACTTACCGAATTCTAATCCGCAAAATCGACGGTGTTTGCGAATCGCATTCGGCGCCGCCGCGTATCCGGAATCGGGATCCCCCATCCTATCCGCTCGCTTAGTATTACTCCCACAATGCTAAACTTGCTCCATCGCACTACTATTCACCTGGAAGTAAAGCCGCCCCATCGGCCCGAGGAGATGAGTTTTGGCTAAGCCGCCCCTCGCATCGGAACGAAAAATCGTTTTCAGCGACGAGGTCCTGCAGGACCCTTACCCGACCTACGCCCGAATGCTCGAAGAAGGTCCGCTGCACTTCGTCGACATGGGCGGCCAGTGGGCGGTATGGGCCGTATTTGGTCACGCCGAATGTTCCGCGGTCGCCAAAGACCCGCGGCTCTCCGCCAAACGCGCCCAACAGATGATCATCACTCTTCCGCCGGGCAGTCAGGCTGAATTCGCCGACCTCGCGCGCATGCTGGGCTTGTGGATGATTTTTATGGATCCGCCGGAACACACCCGCCTGCGCAAACTTCTAAACAAAGGTTTTTCCCCGGCCGCGGTCGACGGCTTGCGTCCGCAGGTCGAAGCTATCGTCGATCGCATGCTCGATCCGCTCAAGCCCGGTTCCGAAGTGGAATTGATGAATCGGTTCGCCAATCCCATGCCAGTGCGCATCATTTTAGAAATGCTGGGCATCCCCCAATCTTTGAGCGACATGTTTGTGAAATGGTCTCGGGACATCGCCCTGTTTCGCGGCAACCCCAATCGCACCGTCGAACAGGCGCGCGCCGCGCAGGATGCGCTGCACGGCCTTACCGATTATTTCCGCACCACCGTGGCGGAACGCCGGAAAAACAAGGGCACCGATCTCATCAGCCTGCTGATCGATATCGAGGAAGAAGGAGAAGTACTAACCGAGGAAGAGCTCTACGCCCAATGCATCGCCATGCTTTTCGCCGGGCATGAGACCACGCGCAACCTGATCGGCAGCGGCATGTACACGCTCCTGCAGCATCCCGAAGAAACCGCGGAGCTGCGCCACAAGCCGGAAATGATTCGTCCGGCCGTGGAGGAAATCTTGCGCTGGGAAAGTCCCGTGCAATTTACCGCGCGGGTGCTCAAAGAAGACATCGAGGTGTGCGGACAGAAAATTCCCAAGCGCTGGTCGATTCTCTGCATGCTCGGCGCCGCCAACCGCGATCCCCGACAATTCAAGGATCCGAATCAGCTGAACCTGAAACGCCTGAACAATCAGCATCTGGCCTTTAGCGCTGGCCCACACTTCTGCATTGGCAGCCAGCTCGCCCGCCTGGAAGGCCAAGTGGCACTTCTAAAGCTGGTCCAGCGCTATCCGCAGATGAAGTTGGTGGGCCCCAAGCCGGAATGGGCTCCGACCTTCGGATTCAGAGGATTGAAAAGCCTGCAGGTGAGATTGTAAAGCGAAGTGTTTTGCGTAGACGCGAATACGAATCGCAATTGCAAAAATTCTTACAGCGATATTTCGATCAGCGAAGGCCCTTCACCGGCGAATCCTTTCCGAAGCAAATCTCCAAAGCTCTCCAGCGAATTCGCCCGCGCCGCCGGAACGCCCATACTCTTCGCCATCGTCACCCAATCAATGTCCGGCCGTCCGATATGGAATAAATCGGCAGCTCGCGGCCCCGGCGCGCCCACGCCGAGCCCCGAATATTCCCACTGCAGCACCGCGTACGCGCGGTTCGCAAACACCACCGTCGTCACATTCAATCCTTCACGCGCCATGGTCCACAACGCCTGCAGCGTGTACATGCTGCTGCCGTCCGCGGTCAGGCACAGCACGCGCCGATCGGGCGCCGCCACCGCAGCCCCCACCGCCAGCGGCAACGCAATCCCAATCGAACCGCCAGTATTTCCCAGCCAGTCATGCGGCGCCACTCCGCGTGACGCCGCCATCATCCCCCGTCCCGACGTCATCGCTTCGTCCACGACGATACAGTTCTCCGGCAGCAGTGCCGCCACTGTCGTCGCTAGCCCTGCCAGTGTGATCTCACCTGTCGGCGCCGCCGGCCGCTCCGCGGCCTGCGTCAACACTTCCGATTTGTCGTTGAGCGACAACGCGCTAGCCAGCGCTTCGAGCGCTCCCGCCAAATCCTCGGTAGGACTTGCCAAGGCGTGCGTCACACCATCGGGCGGCGACAGCACGCTGCTTTTCGTGGGATACGCGAAGTACGAAACAGGAATCGGCGCGCCAACCAGAATCAACTGGCGAAACTCTTTCAGCGTTTCGATCGCCTGGTCTGAAACATACGGCAACCGCTGCACCGGCACTCGCCCCGCGCCACGTTCCAGCCGCGGCAGCGAGTACGGAGCAAACAACTTCGCCCCGGTTGCCGAGGCGATCTGGCCCGCGGCCTTCAGACCTTCTCCGTGCAGCGCGCTGCCCGTAATCATCATCGCGGTTCCCGTACCAGAGCGCAGCAGCGCGGCTGCCCGCTCCACATTCTCATGCGGCGGCAGCGGCGCCTTCGGCACCGCAGGTCTTGCCGCCACCGATCCGCCGTCACTCCATGAGACATCCGCCGGAACAATCAGCGTCGCGATTTGTCCTGGCTCATTTCCGGCTGCAACGATCGCGTCCGCCGCGTCGCGGCCAATCTCCGAAGCCGCGCGCGAGGTACGCAGCCAATGCGAATAGGGCCGCGCGATCGCTTCGATGTCCGACGTAAGCGGCGCGTCATATTTCAGGTGGTGCGCCGGATGCTGGCCGACCAGACTGATGATCGGCGTATGCGCTTTGCTTGCGTTGTGCAGGTTCGCGGTGCCGTTCGCCAGTCCTGGCCCGAGATGCAGCAGCGAGCAGGCCGGCTTGCCCGTCATCCGCGCATATCCATCTGCCGCGCCCGTCACCACGCCCTCGAACAAGCCGAGCACGCAACGCATTTCGGTCGCGCGATCAAGCGCCGCGACGATATGCATCTCCGACGTGCCGGGGTTGGTGAAGCAGGTATCCACCCCACCAGCCACCAGCGTCCGAATTAAACTTTCCGCTCCGTTCATCGCCATGATCGAAAAATTATTTCGAGCCCGCCGCTTCCTGCAGATGCCGCGAAATTACCGCGCCGAGCTGTTCAGGATACTTCGCGATCATGCCCAGGTGATCGCCGGGAACCGTTTCGCTTTCGAATTCCTTCACGCGCGAGGACCAAATCGCTTTTGGGTCGGCGGGAAAGTCGGTCAAGATCGCCGCCCGAACAAACCTCATTTTCCCCGGATAGTAACTGGGGCGGTATCGCTTGATCGCCTCTCGCGCCATTTCTGCGGCCCGTGCCGTCGCTGGCGTCATCGAAGTGGTCGCGGCGACCTGAGCCAGTTTTACTCCTCGGCGCCCGGCGGACATCTGCGCGCGCAGTTCCTCCGACGTGGAGGATTTCGTTTCCTCCGACGACATGCCAATCGCGGCGCCCACTCGTTTTAATGTCATGCGCAGAAACAGCTGGAAACGCTGAGAAACTGAAAGGAGGCTACGGGACGGATACGCATCCAGAACGGTCAACAGCGCTACGGTTTCTCCAGCTTCGCGCAAGCAACGCGCGACCTCGAGACAGACCAACCCGCCCAGCGAATAGCCGACAAAAGTATACGGGCCGTGCGGCTGTATTTTCTTGATGGCTTCGAGATGGTACTGCGCCATCTCTTGAATCGATCTGAAAGGTTCGTCCAGGCCGTCGATGCCTCTCGCTTGCATTCCGTAAATCGTGCGTTCGCACTGAATGTGCGTGAGCAAGCGGTAGAAATCAATGACGCTGCCGCCGAGACCGTGGGCGATAAACACCGGCGCTCCTGCTGAACCCTCACGCAAGAGCACGAGAGGTGGAAGCCGCGACGGGCTGGGCTGTTCGAGTTCGGCGGCAAGAGCGGCGATTGTCGGCGTGTTGTAGATCATCACCGACGGCAATTGTCGCCCACAGAGTTTCTCGACCTCGAGAAATAGCGTCACGGCGGAGAGCGAATCACCGCCGAGATCGAAAAAGTTATCGTCCGGGCCGATCGGAGAATGTTGCAGTACGCGCTCCCAAATTGGAGTGAGCGCTTCTGCCATCGCCGAAGTGGGTTGGGCTGCCATTTGGGTTTTGTTAAGTTCCATGCATCTGCCCGTCGCCTTGAACGGATTAGCCAACTTTAGTATCGAAGCGGAGAGGAAGCAGCAGAAAGAATAGCGTTTCAGGCGTGCGCAAAAGCCCAATACAACTCCCGCGCCTTGGTGTAGAAGGGTCCGATGGGAATTGAACGCGCGTCGATGCGGGTCACCGGGGCGACCTTGGAATAGTTGCCAGTCGAGAAAATCTCATCGGCGGATTCAAAGTCGGAATATTTCAGGGTCTGCTCGACCACGGTGACGCCATTCGCGCGCAGAAGCCCGATCACTCGCTGGCGCGTGATTCCCGCCAGGAATGTTCCGTTGGCAATGGGCGTATATACGACGCCATCCCGAGCCATAAAAATATTCGACGTGGCGAGTTCCGCGACGTTTCCAAGCATGTCTAGCACGATGGCGTTTTCGAATCCTCGCGCGTGTACGTCGAACAATGCACGCGCGTTATTGGGGTACAGGCATCCGGCCTTGGCATCGACCGGCATGGTTTCGATCGTCGGCCGGCGGAAAGGCGACAAGGTGACTGAAAACCCGCCGGGTTTGCGCATCGGCGCTTCATAGATGGAGAGACACCAGCGCGTGGATTCAGGATCGTGCGCCTGCACCCACGGACCTTCTTTCTCGGCCCAGTACATGGGACGAATATATAGCGCGGAGTCCTTATCAAATTTAGCGATACCTTCGTGCGCGAGCTTGATCCAGGTGTCGGCGGACACCAGCGGTTTCAGGTAAAGCTTCACCGCGGATTCGTTTACGCGGGCGCAATGCAAATCGAGATCGGGAGTCACGCCTTCGAAATAGCGCGCGCCGTCAAACACTATGGAACAAAGCCAGCTGGCGTGCGTCCGCGGACCCATGACCGGCACATTTCCTTCGTGCCAGCGATCCTCGAAATACGTCCAGGTTTTGGAGAACCCATCTGCAGGAGACAAGCCATTCCTCCGTGGCAAGAACAATCTAGCGAAAAACCGAGACGCGCCTCTAACGCTGGACCGCGGCGTCGATGGATTTTCTCAGTGCGGTAGCCAGGTGTCTGACGAACGGCTCATTGAGCATGCCCGCGGGAAAAACGGGGAGAACGATGATCTCGTGACCACCTTGCGACAGCGTATCCCATTTCGCGCCGGGCTGATCGAATAACGAATACTGTTTCATGGGCCGGAAATTCGTCAATTTTCCGCGGTACGGTTTAGGAGTGTAGGCAAAACAAGCGCGATCGTTGGCCTTCCAGATCCGGCCCAAGACAACTGTTTCCGACGGCGTACCGTTTGACGAAGTATGGAATCTAGCCTGCAAAATTCCCTTCCAGACGGGAATCCGGTTGCGAAGAGATTGCATTTTCTCGGAGAGAAATTCGGAGCGGCCTTGAGAATCAACTCTAAAGAAATTGGCCACGTGAAAAAGAAATCTCTCGAGAGCCATGTATCCGTCGTTCCAGACAGTAACTGCGGGAATTTTGGACCAATCGGTGGTATCGAGCAGCGCCAGCAACGCAACCTCTTGTCCTTGCGCGCGCAGCTGCTGAGCTACCTCATACGCAATCGTTCCCCCGAGGCAGTAACCGCCCAGGAAGTACGGCCCGTTGGGCTGCACCCGCCGGATCTCTTTCACATAAAGGGCCGCCATATCTTCTATTTTGGTCAGCGGCGGCGCGCTGCCATCCAATCCTTGCGCCTGTAAACCGTAGAAGGGCTGGTCGTCGCCAAGGAGTTTGGAAAGCTCGCGGTAAATCAAAACATTCCCGCCGGCTCCGTGCATACAAAAGAAGGGTAGACGCGAGCCGTTGGGCTGAATGGGTACAAGCGGAGACCAGCCCGCCGGAGCTGAATCTCGACGCAAAACCGCAGCAAGCTCCGCAATCGTCGGAGCTTCAAAAAGTGTGAAAATCGGGAGTTTGATGCTGAAAGTTTTTTCAATCTGAACAAACAGATGCACCGCAAGGGACGAATCGCCGCCCAGGTCGAAATAATTCTGATCGCGCCCAATTGGTTCCACGCCGAGTAAATCTTGCCAAATGCAGGTTAGTTGTCTCTCAAAATCATCCTGCGCCGCGGCAAGCTGGGTTACCGACGAGCTGGTAGATGGTATTGCCTGAGAATTCGTGATCTTACTCCTTACACAATTGGCCCCAGGGCGCCAAAGGGCTTGGTCCTGGCCAAGGTGCAATTGTCAGACCAAACCATTTCCCGCTAAGTTGCAGATAATAAGCATGTTGATTCTGTTCGAGCAAACGAATTTCGAAAACACCTGTGTGCGAGGGAACGAAAGTTCTCATAAGCGTGTCAAATAACTCTTCGATCCAACCTGGCGACGACGCCGGTCGAAGGAAGCTCCCTTCGCCGTGCGCTGGCAAGGAATGCTTGTGGAGCGGGATAAGGGAATCGAACCCACTGCCTCGACCCTGGAAAGGCCGCGTACTGCCACTATACGAATCCCGCCGACCGTAGCCGTCAGCAGCTACCGTCTTGTTTTATAGCATGGGGAACCCATGCGAACAACGATTCGATGTATCGCAATTGCGAGTTCACAAATACACCATATGCACCGCGGCACGGCGGAAAAACGCGCGCGGCAGGGGTATTTCGAGTCAGCGGACGAAAGGGCTTGCCTCAGTGAAAAATGCGGTAGACCGTCGACACCAGCAAACGAAGCGCTTGGCGGCCCGTGACCACGAACCAGGGCAGCTTTCCTAGCGCGGCTTCGTCGGTTGCCCGCCACATCGAGGACATGATGGCCCATCTGTCCTGATTGGTCATCTGAATGGCGACACCTCGGGCTTCGATGATGTCGAAGGCGCGCCGTTCCAGATACGCCGACCGAACGTCCTTGCGCAAGCACGCCGCAAGGGACATGGTAATACGATGCTGAACGACAGCATTAGAAACAAAAATCGGGAGTTCGCCGAGCCGCACCAGGGTGGAGAGCAGGAGCGTGTCCTCGGCGCGTACCGCGATCGGATTGAAAAGATTTCCGTCTTCGGAGACTTTCGATCGTCGGATGGCGAAACCGGCGGTATTGAGGTAACGGATCCGGCCGTTGGGCTGGAGTAAATGGCGCTGGAGGGCGATGAGACGGAGGTGTTCGGCACTTCCTACCAGGTTCGCGCAATTACCGATCAGCCTCAGCTGGAAACAATTTTCCGCTGGCGCCTCGGTAGTCTTTTGCTCCAGCGCGGTGAGACAGCCTGCCTGCATTCTGCAATCCGCATCGATGAATACCAGCACCGTCCCGTCGGAGGTCTGAATTCCTTTATTCCTGGCAACCGAAATCCCGGCGTGTTCCTGACGGACTACGGTGATCGGAAAAACCCGGCTCCAGTTCGCCACGAATTCGGGCGCCGGGTCCCGGCTGCCGTCATCGACTACTACCATCTCAAAACTCGGGCCGGCTTTCTGCTGTGCCAACGAATTTAGGCATCCTTCAAGAGCAGGCCAATCGTTGTACACCGCCACGATAACGCTAAAAAACGGAACTGGCTGTGGTGTGTTCGGGTCTTTCACTATCGGATTCTTGCAAAGTTAACACAAGGCTTCGCGGCCATACAGGGTTTGAGTGTCGGTTGAAAAGGAGAAGCATGATTCGCCGCGGAAGGCTATATTGGCAGATAGGCTGCCTCTGTCGTTCGAGGGTCCCGGCCTCCTGAATGCGATCGAACTTCGACTGGCTATCTCCGCAATCTCATCCAGAGTTATCGCCGCAGAGCGTACACGTTTGGCGCGCTTCGCTACAATTTGAGTCCGAGCAACTGGACAGATTCGCGATCACCTTGTCCGAGGACGAGCGAGCCCGCGCGCAACGGTTCGTCTTTGAACGTGACCGAAATTCATTTATAGCCGCCCGCGGGATTCTACGCGATCTACTCGCCCGCTATTCTGGCTGCGGGCCGGGCGATATCGAATTTGTTTACGGAGCACAGGGTAAGCCCGCGCTATCCGACGGCGGCACCGCAAATCCGGTTCATTTCAATCTTTCTCATTCGCACGGGATTGTGGTGATAGCGGTATCCAGAGAACGCGAAGTCGGCGTGGATGTGGAAAAAATCCGGCCGGACCGAGCCGGCGACGAGATTGCCAGCCGGTATTTTTCGGCCGAAGAGGTCGAGGAACTTCGGGCGCTTCCGACCGAGCAGCGGGCCGAAGGATTCTTTCTGTGCTGGACCCGAAAGGAGGCCTATGTGAAGGCGCTGGGGGAAGGTCTTCGATTTCCGCTCGATCGTTTTCGGGTTTCACTTTCTCCGGGCAAACCCGCCCAACTTCATGGTGATGCCGGCGCGCGTTGGAGCATCGCGGCCTTCGATCCGTCGTTCACTCCGGACGCGGGATATGCCGGGGCGATGGTGGCGGAAGGGAAAGATTCGCGCGCCGAATATTTTCAATGGAAGTAAGCCGTCTTGGCTCCGTGGGCTTGACTCCAGCCCCTGTTCGCTATTCGCTGACGAGAGCCGGGGTGACCTTGCCAGTCTCAGCGTTGTGGCCGAAATGCTCTGATTTCTGCAGCAGCACCAAAATGGGGTACAGAATCGCAAGCGCGATCAGGAAGAAAACAAATCCCCCTCTTTGGTGCAGCTTCCCGGTTAAGAAACCGGGATCCACGTGGATGCTAAGTAAGGTTAAGGTTGCGATGCGGATTCCGTTTTTAACTACCGACACAGCCATCGCCAACACTACAAACAAGACAATTTTCCAGGTGGTTCGCAGGTAGAGATGGGCGGCTAGAAGGCAGGTAATCAAGAGGGCGATGCTGGAGCGTATGCTGCTGCATTCTTTCGCGATCTCGATCGTTACGCCTGGCACCGAGAGTAGAAATCCTTGGCGCACGACCGGGGTGCCTACAGCTTGGAAAATAAAGTAGGTGATCGCGGTCGAACCGGCCTGCAAGGCGTAGATAATGCGGTCCAGGATTTCATCGGGAAGCGGAACCGTTAGGACCAAAAATATCAGAGGGAAAGCGGCAGCTCGTAGCGCATCGAATCCGTAACAGAGCAGAAACCCGCCCAACCAAAGAATCAAGACTGAAAGAATCTGCAACGAGAACGACCAGCTTCCCGGTTGCTGCGGGGAAATCCGGGTAGCGAGCCAGAACAGAAACAGGCCGGCTAGTGATAAGCCAATGCCCGGAGCTGGGCTCCAGCGGACGGTGGAAAATATTCTGCTTCTTTCCATCCAAATCAGAAAAAACGCGAGGACGGGGATTAGTATGACGTGCGAACTGGAGTTGTCCTGGAGCGAATATCGAATCAGCTCACTGGTGATTTTGTAAAAAACGAGGCAGGACGCCGCGATGAAGACAATAAAAGCCAAATGTCTTCTCGCAATTCCGGCACCAGCGCTGGTTGGCATACTGGCCATCAAATTTAGGGAGTGACTTCGTATCTTAGGTTGTCGCCGTCAAGGACGGCGAACGCTATTTTCGCTTGGTCGCTTTGGGGACCTTCGACCGTCCATCGACCGTCGGCCTGAACCAGATGCATTTGGCTCCGTGCCCGCCACCACTGATCGACTTCCCCCGGTAGCGCCATCCAGATCTTTTCGCGTTGCACCATTTGCTGAAGGTACTGCAGGAGTGATTCGTAGACTTTGCGCGCGCTGGCGTCGATTAAATAGTCCGGATGCGCGATAAAACTCATCAGGCCGTTTCGCTTGCGCAGCAGGGCGAGCTGTTGCTTCCAAAGGTCAATCGAATAGTCGTTCAGGATCTGAAAGAGCGAATAATCCTGACAGGTCGTCAGCGGTATCTCCAATATTTTGCCGACGAAATAAGGGAAAACGGTGCAACAACCTCCACGCTGAGGCTCAAGATGAGCCACGTTGGGCATGGACATGTCGTAGGACATTTCATAGGCGTCGTACCAATCCAGGTTGCGATACATCACTCCCGCGCGGAAACCGTTGGTGGCGAATTTTTTTACGTAGCTATTAATTTTCTTGGACCGCTGCAAGAACAGCTGGCGCTCCTGATAGAGCTGGCCATCGTGATTGAGGTCGTGGATGTTGAATTCGAATCCGCGGCTACGGATGAGGGCAACGTATTCGTCGGGAACTTC
>Ga0302182_10000606_pt1 | contig 21674 bp, 13 predicted proteins | sample I_Palsa_N3_1_FD_198781 | JGI IMG/M metagenome (GOLD analysis project Ga0302182, IMG submission 198781) | Peat permafrost microbial communities from Stordalen Mire near Abisko, Sweden - I_Palsa_N3_1 | ecosystem: Environmental > Terrestrial > Soil > Palsa > Peat permafrost | place: Sweden...
AGATAGGCGAGGACCATGCTGTCGAATTTTTTCGGTCCAAGAATAGCTGCGATCGCGGGGAAGTCCTCAGAGACTGCTCCTATGACGCGAAACCAGTACTGGCGATTGTAGATTTCTAGGCGATCGAAGGAGGAGAGGCGATCATTCGGCTTGATGTAGGTGTTGGCCAGGTCCTGGGTTGACCTGCCCTCGGAGGTTGACGGCTGCATTTGAAAATCAGGTGTGAGAGGACGCATTACGTCTTCGGCCATGCGGCGTTGCAGCTCGAGGAGGTTCACTGGTGCACGACCTCCCTGGCGGTTTCTTCTACTGTGTTTTCTGAGGAGCTGAGAGTCTTCGCCGGCGTGAGGTATTGAGTCGCCTTCAGGGCTTCGGAGTGGACTTCGTTGAAGGATGGAATATTGTCGTCCCATTCGAGGAGAGTTGCGGTGGGGCCGGTGCGTTCGATGGCCCGCGCGTAGAGATCCCATACGGGATCGAGAACGGGATGGTCGTGTGTGTCGAGGATGTACTTCTCGAACTTGGAGTGTCCGGCAATGTGGATCTGCGCGACGCGCTCTGCCGGGACGCTGTTTACATAGTCGAATGGGTTGAAGTTGTGATTCTGGGAGGAGACATAGATATTATTTACGTCGAGCAGGATGCCGCAGTCGGCAGCTTCGACGACTTCATTTAAAAACTCCCACTCGGTCATCTCGGATTGGTGAAACTCCGCATAGCTGCTGACGTTTTCGACGGCGATGGGGATTTCGAGGAAGTCCTGTACCTCGCGAATGCGGGCTGCAGTGGCCTTTACCGCTTCGAAGGTGTAGGGCATGGGAAGAAGATCGTGGGTGTAACGGCCATCCACACTGCCCCAGCAAAGATGGTCGGAGAGCCATGGGGTTTTGGTGCGGCGGGTGAGAGTCTTGAGCCGTTTGAGATGTTCGCGATCGGCGGGCTGGGTAGAACCGAAGTACATCGATACGCCGTGTTGCACGACGCGATAACGTTCCAGAATTTGGTCGAGAATCTTGAGCGCTCGGCCGCCGTCGACCATGTAGTTCTCGGAGATGATTTCGAACCAGTCGACGACGGGTTTTTCTGCGAAGATGTGGTCGTAATGCGGGACGCGAAGGCCGATCCCTACGCCGTAGTCGCTAAAACCGTTGAAGCGATTGGCTGGCATATCTCCCCTTTGTTAACTGGAATATTAAGAGGAATGGAGGCTTGAAGGGATAACCAAGCCTCCAGACAGGGGAGTTGTTTATGCGAGTGAGGGCTTGGAGCCGTCGGTGGCGCATCCGCCCTTGCCCTTGCAGTCATTCTTGCCGGGGTGCTTGCCGCCGCCTTGGCCCTTACAGTCATTCTTGCCCTTGCAGGAGTGCTTGGGGATGTCAGGGGTCGACTGAGCGAGGAGGACACCAGCGTGAACGGTGGTGGCTGGGGTGTTGTTGGCCGGAGCAGTCTGAGCGTTCATGCGGACAGCGGTGCCGCCAAGCAGACCTGCGAAAGCGGCGGCCAGAGCGAGAGATTGTGCTGAATTCTTCATTGAGATAAGCCTTTCCTGGTTGAGCCGCACGTAAGAACGTGCCGGACGTGGATGATGGCTACGCTGATCGTAGCAAGTAGTTAACGGCGAAGATCCCTATTTCGGATTGCACTCGCGACAAGGATAGTTCGCCGATTTTTCCTTGCCGCTCATTCGACTACGCCAAGACACAAAGGTTACAGAGAGGAAAGAACACCGGAAGCCTATCACTGTTTGTAACCTTTTGGCTCGGAGGTACTCAAACCGGGACAAGTTAGAGAAAGTTGCAAGGATAGTGCTGAGGTTAACGCGCTGGCCTGAGTTGAAGAATGATCGCCAAGAAATTATGGGTATTGGTTTTAGTAATAATGACGGCTGGCTTTTCATGGTCAGGGAGTGCACAGACGCCGGAGGTTGGGCAGAAGGCGCCGAAGTTCAGCTTGTCGACGCCGGATGGTCATCCTGTAAGCCTCGCGGAGTTTACTTCGAAGGGAACCGTCGTATTGGTTGTGCTTCGGGGATATCCCGGCTATCAATGCCCATACTGTCAAAAGCAGGTGCATGACTTTTTAGTTAATGGCGACAAGTTTGCAGCGGCTGGGACGGAGGTGCTTCTGGTTTATCCCGGGCCACCTGCAGATCTTGATCAGCGTGCGAAGGAGTTTCTGGCGAAAGAAAATCCGCTGCCAGCCAATCTACACCTGGTGATTGATCCCAACTACTCGTTTACGAATCAGTATGGGCTTCGGTGGGATGCACCGCATGAGACTGCGTATCCTTCGACCTTCCTCATTGATCGTCAGGGGACGGTTTTCTTTAGGAAGGTGAGTCATGAGCACGGCGATCGAACAACGGCTGAGGATGTTCTTGCTGAACTCGAGCGTGACAAGGCAGCTCACGCGCATTAGCTTAGTGGTTTGATCGATGGGATCTGTAACCAATTTCGTCGCGATGGTTCTAAGTACATGCAGGTCCCAACAGGTTCCTGGCCGAGCCTGCATCAGTCCGGGGCCTGCCTTGAGATTGCATGATTGATTTTGTAAGACTGGTGAGATTGCGGATAAGAGGATTGCGATGAAAAAACTGCTTGAGTTGTATACGAAGTTTGCAGCGTGGGTTTCCTATCTCCAGTCTCCCTTTCTTTTGGTGGTGCGGCTTTATTGGGGATGGCAACTTGTCCAGAGCGGATGGGGGAAGCTGCATCATCTGGATAAGATCACCGACTTCTTCACTAGTTTGAATATTCCGTTTCCTGCTTTCAGCGCGCACTTTGTTTCGGGGCTGGAGTTCTTTGGTGGACTTCTGTTGATTGTTGGACTGGGCTCACGCTTGATAGGGCTGATGCTTGCGGTGAATATGCTGGTGGCATACTGGACTGCAGATAGAGACGCTCTGTTTGCCGTATTCTCCGATCCGGGCAAGTTCTATAACGCAGATCCGTACACCTTCCTGTTTGCGTCGGCGATGGTTTTGATATTTGGTGCGGGTCTGTTTTCTGTGGACGCGCTTTTGAAGAAGCGGTATCGAGGATGGATCGAGAAGCAATGACTGCAAGCTCCGAGAACAGGGATGAGTCTCAAATGATCGCCTCCATACTTGCAGGCAATACGCATGAGTTTCATCGTTTGATTCAGCCGTATGAGCGAAGCGTCTACAGCATGGCGTTGTCGATGTTGCAAAACGAGGCCGATGCGGAGGATGCTGCGCAGGAGGCTTTTCTCAAGGCATTCCGTAACCTCGAGAAGTTTCGCGGCGAGGCAAAGTTCAGCACGTGGCTTATAAGCATCACGCTGAACGAGGCGCGAAGCCGGCTGCGCCAGAAGAAGACAGCTAAGACGGACTCGCTCGATGAACTGAATGAAGGCGGGCATATGTCGCCCGCGCTACTGCGGGATTGGCGGGAGATCCCCTCCGCGGCCCTTGAACGGCAGGAGGTGCGGCTATTGTTACAGGACGCGATTACCGATCTGCCGCACATCTATCGAGAGGTCTTTGTACTGCGCGACATGGAGGATCTGAGCGTCAATCAGTCTGCGGAGGCGCTTGGCATCAGCGTTGCGGCTACGAAAGTTCGGCTGCATCGTGCGAGGCTGATGTTGCAGAAAAAGCTGGCCCCACAGTTGAAGCAAGTGATGCCGAAGAAGAGGTGGCTCCCATGGTTCTAGAGTGCAAGCATGTGTGGGAGCATATCTCCGGGTATCTGGATGGGACTTTGGATGCGGCTGTGCTGGAGGATGTGCAGAAGCACCTTGAACATTGCGAGATCTGCTCGGCGATCTTGGACTCCACGCGCAACATTCTGATTTTGACGGCGGATGAGCGCGTGTTCGAGCTGCCGCTGGGATTTAGCGAATGGCTCCATGCCAGGCTGGAGGCGGAGATGCAGGGGTTTACATATCGACCGTCGGAGACGACAGACGCGGGCGATACTTAGGCGCCGTGGTGAATTATGGTGTGGGTGATCCACTCGGCGGCTACAAGGATGAGGGTGACGATTGCGAGGGCAATCTGAATGAACTCTGAGCGCCGTTGTTTGGGTGTGGGTGGCTGGGTGCGCCACTGAGAAGAGGGACGGGTGCGCAGGGAGCGGATGCGCCAGATGACGTAGAGATTAATGAGAGAGCCGAGGGTTGCGGCGATCATCATGGGGATCCGGATTGCATCGCGATGGAATCCCACCGCTGGCCCATGAACTCCGAAGGTCGCAACTGCCAGTGCGCTAAGGCCGATCGCCACACGAACTCCGCTGAGCGCGATGACTGCTGTGCAGGCGCTCTGCAGAATAATGAAGGCGAGGCTGGTGGCGGTGACGAGCCACGTTTTCCTGGCTGTCGGGGCTGGCGGTGCGGTTGTCGAAGTAGGGGAGCTGGTTTGAACGGCCATCGGTTCCTCAAGTTATAGACGTATCAGCGGGCTTGTTGAGTGAGTGTTTGGGCCTTAAGTGCCTCCGCGGGTCGATCACCACGAGCGGTTCAGAGGGAAGAAGAGCTGGGTTACCGGATGGTCGGATGACTCGAGCGCGATTGCTGCAGCTGCTTCAATGCCCAGGGATAAGTCGCTGACGTAGAACAGTTTTCCTTGTTCCTCAAGCGATTCGCTGATACGAACGGGATGACGGTCAAGGGATTGGAGAGAAACGTCGAAAGATGACAGGGAGGCGATAAGGCCTCGGCCGTCCGCTTTGAGAACTGCTTCCTTCCGGGTCCAGTAGCGGTAGAAGGTTGCGATACGGATTTGCGGATCAGTGATCTCAGCGAGCGAATTGATCTCGTTTTCCGTGAAGTTGGCCTGAGCGACCTCCATAATGTCTGTTGTGCGATCGAAGTACTCCACATCCACGCCAACGAGGCCGCTGTGCGCCAGGGCGATGAGGATTGTGTCACTGGCGTGGGCCACATTGAAAGAGATGCCATCTCCATTGAGGTCTTGGAGTTCTGGCTTCCCGTGGACTCCGGCCGTGATCTTTAGAGAGCTTGGATTGAGCCCTAGAGCGTTACCGAGGAGGATTCTCAGGCAGGCTCGCCCGACGGAGAAGTGTTCCTGCACTCGCCCGGGCCGGTAACGGTTTGCGTGGGACTGTTCTGTTGGAGTGAGAAGGGCGGCGAAACGGTTATGGAGTCCGGTCGTACCGGCCAAATCGATCCGCCAGAGCTGTACTTCTCCAGCTTTAAGCGGCGGGAGGGCATCGACCTTCTTCCAATCATTCGACATAGGAGAGTGTGAGGTGGGTCTTGGCAATTCCCCAATCATAATCAGTTCTTTGGGTACTTTTGTTTTATGGTTACCAGGATCGACGGGAAATGCCCGGAAACGTACAACTTTCAGGTATTTCCGGACACTATAGAGTTCATCCATTTTTCGAAATATGCGTACAATTAGGCAACATGGACGGGTTGACTTCGGGTGCATCTGGCGTTACCTTTCGCTCCAGTTGCATCATTTAAGCGTGTTGAGTGATGAGAAATAATTTGCATTCTTTTCGAGCGCCGAGGGTACTGTAGTCAATTCGTTCAACGGCGTTTTTTGATCTGCATGGGGCTCGATGGAGAAAAATGGGTATGTTAAGAATTCGGCCTCTGAGGACGAGCGACTGACCGGTCATCCCCAGACCCCAGAGACATCCGGGAAGGAAGGATCTTCTGCGGTGGCTCTTGACACGATCGTGAGTGTCTTTGAGAGAGTGGCTGCGGCAAAACCGGATCAGATTGCGGTCGTCTGCGGTGATGTTCGCTGGACCTATGACCAGCTGAACGCGAAGGCGAATCGACTTGCCGCGCATCTTCGGGAGCTTGGTGTTCGAACCGACACCTTTGCCGCGATCTATATTGACCGTTCTCTGGAGATGCTGGTGGCTATACTCGGCATCCTCAAGGCAGGCGGTGCGTATCTTCCCATTGACTATGGGTATCCCAAGACCAGGGTTTTGGAGATGCTTGAAGATGCGAGACCGGTAGCTCTTTTAACGACGGGATCGCTGGCGGAAGGGCTGTCAGCTCAGTTGAGCGCCCTGTCGGTGGCGGTTCTGGAGATGGACGCACAAACACCGTCTTCGCCTTCGGTGCCGCCCAATCCGCCGCATGCATCCACTGGGGAAGATCTGGCGTATTTGATGTACACCTCCGGGTCGACCGGAAAGCCTAAAGGCGTAATGGTCACTCACAGGAACGTAGTTCGTCTTCTGGAACAGACTGAGCCGTGGTTTCACTTTGGCGCGGAGGATGTGTGGACGATGTTTCATTCCATCGCATTCGATTTTTCCGTTTGGGAGATATGGGGACCTTTGTTGACGGGAGGCAGGCTGGTGATTGTGCCTTTCGCGGTTAGCAGGTCGCCGCGAGAGTTTTACGAGCTGCTCTCGAGAGAGCGCGTGACCGTGCTTAACCAGACCCCGTCCGCATTTTTCATGTTGATCCAGGTGGAGCAGGATAGTACACCTCTGCCACTGTCTCTCCGCGTAGTTATTTTTGGTGGAGAAGCTCTTCAATATCGGAAACTTGCTCCCTGGTTCCAACGTCATGGGGATATGACTCCGCAGCTTGTGAATATGTACGGGATTACCGAGACGACGGTGCATGTGACTTATCGTCCGATCGCCTCCGCAGAGGCGGAGTCGGTACAGGAGAGTCTGATTGGTGTGGCTATACCTGACATGCAACTGCATCTTCTGGACGAGGCAAAGATGCCTGTGCAACAGGGTGAGGTGGGTGAACTCTATGTGGGTGGTGGCGGCGTTACGCGGGGCTATCTGAATCGCCCCCAGTTGAACGCGGAACGATTCATTCCAGATCCTCTTGCGCACTCGGCTGGTGCGCGGCTTTATCGTACTGGTGATCTTGCTCGGGTTCGTTCGGATGGGGAAGTCGTGTATCTAGGCCGGAACGACAACCAAGTAAAGATAAACGGATTTCGCATTGAGCTTGGCGAGGTTGAGGCGGCGTTGGCTGAGGCCCCCGGGGTGAAACAGTCCTGCGTGATTGCTCACACGGATAAGACCGGAACGCAGCGGCTGGCGGCCTATTTTGTTGCAACACCTGGTGTTGAGTTGTCCGCGCGGATGCTTGGCGAGTTTTTCGTCTCGAAGATGCCTGCGCAGATGAGGCCGTCCTCCTACACTCCTGTGGAACGTATACCACTTACGGTGAACGGCAAGCTGGACGTTGCGGCTTTACCGGCTCCTTCAGTTGTTGCAGGACTTGCCAATGCGGATGCGGGCCCTGTGTCGCTGTCTGAGACAGAGGAGCAGATATCGCGGGTGTTTACGGATGTTCTCGACCTGCGAACGATTGGTCTGGATGACAATTTTTTTGACTCGGGTGGGACGTCTTTGTTGTTGATTAGTGCTCATCTGCGATTACAGGCGCACTTTGAGAGGGCGATTCCGGTTACGTTGATGTTTGAGTGTCCGACGGTGCGGTCGCTGGCGAAGCGACTTTCGACCAATGGGTCGTCCGAGTCGGAAAAAGATGCGATTCAGCAACAAGCACAAAGGGCAAGAGGTGCGTTCGCGCGGGCTCGGGCAACGAAGGGTGTGGCGTCATGAATGAGCGGCTGAACGATCAAACTCGGGTGACAGAGCCTAACGGCGACAGCAAGCAGCTTTTGGACTGCGTTGCCATTATCGGTATGTCTGGCCGGTTTCCTGGGGCTTCGGATGTTGAGGAGTTCTGGCGAAATATTGCTGCTGGTAAGGTTACAATCTCTCATTTTTCACCGTCCGAACTTGAAGCAAGAAATAGCGCGGGACTGGAGAATGGCCCTGACTATGTTCCTGCGCGTGGTGTGCTCGATGATCCCGGCATGTTCGACGCTGAGTTTTTTGGCATCTCGCCGCGTGATGCAGAGAGTATGGATCCTCAGCACCGGATCTTTCTGGAGACTTGCTGGAACACGCTGGAGGATGCTGGTTACGACCAATCGACCTATCCTGGGCAGATTGGATTGTTCGGCGGATGCAGCCTTAATACTTATCTGCTGGCGAACCTGGCTCATGATCGAGCTTTTATCGATGAGGTAACGGGAAGTTATCAAGTTGGCGAGTTCCGGTCATTCATGGGGAATGATAAGGACTTTCTAACGACTCGTGTTGCCTACAAGTTAAATCTTAGAGGGCCGTGCATCAGCGTGGCTTCGGCGTGTGCGACTTCGCTGGTTGCAATCGCACAAGCGAGTCAGAGCCTGCTGAACTATCAGTGCGATATGGCGTTGGCCGGTGGTGTTTCGGTGACGTTTCCCCAGAAGCGTGGGCATATGTACTCCGAGGGAAGCATCGGATCGAAGGATGGTTTTTGCCGGCCCTTCGATGCTGCTGCGACGGGTACGGTCTTCAGTCATGGTGCGGGCGCTGTTCTTCTGAAGCGACTCGAGGACGCCCTTGCGGACGGAGACCACATTACGGCTGTGATTCGAGGGTTCGGAGTTAATAACGACGGATCCATGAAGGCTGGTTACATGGCTCCCGGTGTGGATGGCCAGTCCGGCGTGATCGCTGCGGCGCAGGCGATGGCTGGAGTCGATGCGGGTTCGATCACCTATATTGAGGCTCACGGGACTGCGACACCGCTGGGCGATCCGATTGAGGTTGCAGCGCTGACGAAGGCGTTTCGCTTGAGTACGGAAGCGTCTGGATTTTGTGCGATCGGCACTGCGAAGGCGAACGTTGGACATCTGGATGCTGCGGCGGGTGTCGCGGGGGTGATTAAGACGGCGCTTTCGTTGAACAAAGCAGTGCTGCCGCCGTTAGCTAAGTTTGAGTCGCCGAATCCGAATATTGATTTTGAGAGTTCGCCGTTTTATGTCAACCGCGAGTTGAGTCCGTGGCTATCCGATGGTCCACGACGAGCCGGGGTTAGCGCGTTTGGCGTTGGTGGCGTGAACGCTCACGTAGTGCTCGAAGAGACGCCTGCTCTATCGCCCTTCGCGCCTTCGTTGCGCTCGGCGCAGCTGCTTTGTGTTTCGGCGAGATCTCAATCGGCTCTGAAGGTTGCCACAGAGAATCTCGCTCGACATATCGCGGAACATCCGGAGAGTCCTCTCGAAGACGTTGCTTACACTCTTGCTGTAGGTCGAAAGGCGTTCGATCACCGCGCTACGTTTGTCTGTGCAGACGCTGAGGAGGCCATTGCGAAACTTTCGTCCGTCAATACGGCGACGAATCGGGTTGCGCCGGCAAAACGGCCTGAGGTTGTGTTCCTGTTTCCAGGGCAGGGATCGCAGTTTGCGGGGATGGGCAGCTCGCTGTATAAGAGCGAACCGTTGTACCGTCGTGAGGTTGATGAGTGCTCCGAGATTTTAAGGCCGATGCTTGGCCCTGACCTCCGTGACATCCTTTTCCCGGTCGATGCTGGCGCGCCTGAGGCCGCGGAGCGAATTCAACAGACTCAATTTGCACAGACGGGAATCTTCGTTACTGAGTTTGCGCTGGCGAAGCTATGGCAGGCGTGGGGGATTAAGCCGAAGACTTCTGCAGGCCACAGCATCGGAGAGTATGTGGCAGCTGTTCTTGCGGGCGTTATGAGCCGTGAGGATGCTTTGCGATTGGTGAGTATCCGCGGACGAATGATGCAGGAGATGCCGCGTGGAGCCATGGTGGGCGTGCGGCTTAGCGAAGCGGAGCTTCAGCCCTATCTCGCTCAGGATATCTCGATTGCTGCGTTGAACGCTCCGAAGCTGAGCGTGCTTGCAGGCCCGCTGGAGGCTGTTGAGCAGCTGGAAAAGAAATTGACGTCCGACGGGGCGCTCTTCCGCAGGCTGCGCACCTCGCATGCGTTTCACTCTTCGATGATGGATCCGATGCTGGCGGGGTTTGAGGCAGAGGTTGCCAAGATCACGCTGTCCCCGCCGCTTCATCGTTATGTTTCCAGCTTTACTGGAACGTGGATTGAGCCCGAACAGGCGACGAGCCCGCGTTTCTGGGCTGATCAGGTTCGTAATCCTGTTCGCTTCGCGGACACGTTGAAGACGTTGATGTCTACTCCGCAGATATTGCTGGAGGTGGGGCCGGGGAACACGCTGGGCACGCTTGCGCGTCAACAGCCGAATAGCAGTTCCGCGGTTATCATCTCATCACTTTCGCAGCGAGATGAAAAGTCGCCTGTGGAGTCAGGGGCGATCCAGGATGCGTTGGGGCAGCTCTGGTCGGCTGGGACCACGCCAGACTGGAAGAAGGTTTATGCGCAGGAGCAGCGGAGGCGAGTTTCGCTTCCAACCTACCCATTTGAACGCAAGCTGCACTGGATCGCGCCGCCGCCGTTCACGGCGAGTTCGCAAACCAGCGACCAATCAAATTTTGTCACAGAAGAAATTCCAGATATGCCACGCGGAGGAGAAGCGTCCCCTGCCGCGATGGAATCGCTGAAAGAGGCACCGATGCAAGAACGCAAGCTGCGCCTGCAGCCAATTGTTGCAGAAGTATTTACTCAACTGAGCGGGATCGAAGTTACACCTGATCAGGTCGACCTGCAATTTCTGGAGCTTGGGCTTGACTCACTATTTCTGACTCAGGCTACGCAGGGTCTTCAGAAAAAGTTTGGGGTGAAGCTGACCTTTCGTCAGATTATGGAGCAGTACTCCACGATTGCAAGCCTCGCTACTTATCTCGACAGCGTGCTTCCGCCAGAGGCATTTCCAGCGACTGCCCAAGTGTCGGCTACCGCTCTGGTGCCGGCTGCGGTATCTCCTGCGACCTTCTCCGGCTTGGCTGCGAACTTAGCGAGCGGCTCTTCGTCAGGTGCTGCGGGCTCTGCTGTTGAACGGCTCTTTAGTGAGCAGATGGCGATGATGTCGAAGGTCTTCGAGCAGCAGATGGCGGCGCTTCGGTCGACGGCTGGGCTGCCTTCGGCTTCGGCTGTACCTGTGGTCGCTAACGTTGCCGCGCCGGTTGCACCAGCACCGACTAGCGACACCGCTGAGGTCAAGCATGGTTCGTATAGACCGCTGCAGCCGCGCGCCCAACAGGATTTAGATAACGATCAACAGCAGTATCTAGATGAGTTGGTCGCGAAGTACGTAAAGAAAACTCCGGGGTCGAAGCAACTTACTGATAAGGCGCGGGGCCATCTTGCAGACCCTCGTGCAGTTGCAGGGTTCCGTCCGCAGTGGAAGGAGATGGTCTATCCGCTTGTGACGGAGCGAGCTAAGGGTTCACGGATCTGGGATGTCGACGGCAACGAGTACATCGATATCGTCAATGGATACGGCGCGATTATGTTTGGGCACTCGCCCCAGTTCGTCGTGGATGCTGTTCATAAACAGATCGATGAGGGCGTTGCTATTGGACCGCAGTCGCCGCTTGCCGGGGAAGTTGCGGCGCAGATCTGCGAACTGACCGGAAATGATCGAGTGACTTTCTGTAATACGGGCTCTGAGGCTGTGATGGCAGCTATTCGAGTGGCTCGCACGGTTACAGGGCGCGATCGGATCATCTACTTCGCCGGCGACTATCACGGAACGTTTGACGAAGTTCTCGTGCGCAACACGCCACGCGGAACTGTGCCGCTGGCTCCGGGTATTCCGCTTGCGAATACAGGTAATGTCGTTGTGCTTGAGTACGGAGCTGACGCTTCACTCGATTACATCCGTAAGAACGCCAGCGAGATCGCAGCAGTTTTAATTGAACCAGTACAGACTCGCAACCCTGGTCTGCAGCCGATCGCTTTCATCAAGACCGTAAGGCAGATTACAGAGCAGGCCGAGATTGCGATGATCATCGATGAGGTGGTCACCGGCTTCAGACTTGCGCCGGGAGGGGTTCAGGAGTCGTTCGGTGTTCGCGCAGATCTTGCGACGTACGGGAAAGTTATCGGTGGTGGATATCCAATCGGCGTGCTCTCGGGCAAGGCGCAGTTTATGGACGCACTCGATGGCGGAACCTGGCAGTATGGTGATGCTTCAATTCCAGAGGTTGGGGTCACCTTCTTCGCCGGTACGTTTGTTCGCCATCCTCAGGCACTGGCGGCGGCTCGCGCGGTGCTTAATCATTTGAAAGCTGCTGGCCCGCAGCTTCAAGCAGATCTGAATCGCAAGACTGCTGAGCTGGCGACTCGACTCGACAACTTCTTTGTTGAGCGCGGTGTGCCTAGTCGGATTCATCACTTCGCGTCTTGGTTTTACTTTACGTTCCATGGTGACGCTCGACTCGGCAGTCTGTTGTACTACGCGATGCGCGAGAAGGGTGTTCACATCCAGGAGGGTTATCCCTGCTTCCTGACAACAGCACATTCGGATGCGGATCTGGAGAGAGTCGAAGCTGTATTCCGAGAGACTGTGGAAGAGATGCAACGTAGCAATGCGCTACCCAGTCACGGCGAACATCCTGTGGCATCCCCCGCTGCATCTGTTTCCGTGATGCATCCAGCCGCTTTGAATGATATTCCTTCTCAAATTCCGATTACCGAGGCTCAGCGGGAGATTTATTTCGCAGCTGCTCTCGGAGATGAGGTCAACTGCGCATTCAATGAATCGGTGACACTGCATTTGCGTGGGAAGGCTGATGAAAAAGAGTTGCAAAGGGCTATCGAGTCCGCATTTGCCAGACACGACGCGTTGCGGAGCAGAATTAGCGAAGATGGCGAATCGATCCTGATTGCGCCGGTATTTGGTGGTGAAATCGAACATGTCGATCTCACCGCGTCTTCGCCGACGGCAGAATCTCGAGAGCAAGTGTTGGAAGAGGCAGTCAGGCGGGAAGGGAAGACTCCGTTTTCTCTTACGGAGGGACCGCTTGCGCGGGCCACAATCTTCAAGATGTCTGACGATGAGATGGTGCTGCTATTCACAGGGCATCATATTGTCCTCGACGGTTGGTCTGTGAATCAACTCTTTGAAGAGATCAGCAAGTTCTATGGTGCGAAAGGGAGTGCAAGCGATAAGCTTCTTCCTCTTCTCCCGTTCAGCAGTTATGCCATCCAGGAGCAAACGCGTCAGAAGGCCGGTGAGTTTGCGGATAACGAAGCCTATTGGGTCAATAAGTTTTCTGGTCTAGCACCGGTACTTGATTTGCCAACTGACAGGCCCCGCCCGATGAACAAGACCTACCATGGGGCGACTTTGAAAGGTAGTCTCGGGTCCGCACTGTATACGGATCTCAAGAGCGCAAGTGCGCGGTTGGGTTGCACGCTGTATGTGACTCTGCTCTCGGGTTTTCAACTTCTTCTGCATCGCTTGACGCGACAGCAGGAGGTTGTGGTTGGGATCTCCACCGCTGGGCAGGCTCTTTTTCAAAATGCAAGTCTCGTTGGACATTGCGTTCATTTCCTGCCGATGCTGAGTCAGTTGACTGATGCCGAGACGGTGAAGAGCCACCTCGCCGCGACTCGCAATGTGCTCTTCGATGCTTTCGATCATCAGGAGTTTACCTATGGCAGCCTGCTTCACAAGCTTTCGATTCCGAGAGATGCGGGACGGCTTCCCCTAATCGAGGTTCAGTTCAATCTAGAGAAGATTGGTGCTCGAATTGGCTTCGAAGGACTGTCAGCGGAGATCAAGGCGAATCCCAAGCAATTTGTAAATACGGATATGTTTCTGAATGTGATCGAAACCGAAGACGATCTCAAATTCGATTGCGACTTCAACACAGATCTTTTCGATGAAGAGACGGTTCGCCGCTGGATGCATCAGTACGCCAACCTGCTGAACAGCGTCGTTAGAGATGCAGCGGTGCGGGTAGACGAGCTTGAGTTGCTGGACCAGGAAGATCGTTTGGAGATAGTCGAAGGTTGGAATCGAACTGAAGTGGAGTTCGACCGTAAGTTTCTTCCTGTCCATCGATATGCTGAGATGCGAGCGCGGGAACAAACGGATCAGGTATCAGTTGAGTGTGGCGCGAAGAGCTGGACCGCAAGAGAACTCGATCAGTATGCGAACCGCGTTGCGTGCAGACTTCAACGGGAAGGGTTGAAACCAGGTGATCTGGTGGGGCTCTGCGTAGATCGTTCGTTGGAGATGTTAGGAGCGCTGCTTGGAATCTTGAAGGCTGGGGGTGCCTATGTGCCGCTCGATCCTCGGCATCCGAAGGACCGGCTGGAGATGGTGCTCGATGATGCAGGTGCAGCACTGCTTGTAGTGGGCAGTTCATTCGCTACTGCACAACCCGGATTCAGAACGGCAGCAAAGATAGTGACTTTGGATGGGAAGATCGCCGAGGAGAGTGATGCGCCACTCAATGTGGCTGCGGATTCAAATTCTCTGGCATATGTGATCTATACATCAGGCACGACTGGCAGGCCGAAGGGCGTCGCGGTTGAGCATGGTGCGCTGATGAACCTTTTGCGTTCCATGGAGCGCGAACCAGGCCTCAACCAAGCGGATACCTTTGTTGCGGTGACAACACTCGCCTTCGATATCGCGGGGTTGGAGCTTTTGTTGCCGTTGCTGACAGGGGCTAAGTTGGTGATCGCGAATGAGGATCAGGTTGCTGACGGCTACTTGCTGCTGCAACTCTTACAGAAAAGCAAAACGACGACCTTGCAGGCTACTCCCGGTACGTGGAGGATGTTGATTGATGCGGGATGGACCCGCGAACTGCCGCTGAAAGTCCTGTGTGGTGGCGAAGCGCTGCCGCGAGATTTGGCGGATCAGTTGATCGAAAGAAGTGAGCAGGTATGGAACGTATACGGTCCGACCGAAACCACCATCTGGTCGTCCGCCACGCGTGTCACCACTGGGACAGGGCCATTGCTAATTGGGCCGCCCATTGCGAACACTCAATTCTATGTGCTCGATCATAGGCTGCAACCCGTGCCGGTGGGAGTGGTGGGGGAACTGTTCATTGGAGGCAAAGGACTGGCGCGGGAGTATTGGAAGCGACCTGATCTTACGGCAGAGCGTTTCCTGCCAAACCCATTTGCGGAAGGGCGCATTTATAAGACAGGAGATTTGGGACGCTGGCACGTTAATGCAGAAGGGCAGGGGGTAATAGAGCTACTCGGACGAACGGACTTTCAGGTCAAGATACGCGGCTATCGAATCGAGCTGGGAGAGATTGAGGTTGCTTTGAACAGGCACCCCGCTGTGCGTGAGGCTGTGGTGGTGGCCCATACGAGCAAGAACGCCGGAGCGGCAATTACGCGGCTGGTAGCTTACGTCGATGCTGGTAATTCGGCAGAGCACGCAACCGCACTGACAGCGGATCTTCTTACGATGTTGTCTGGCACGCTACCTGAGTACATGATTCCTGCCGCGATTCTGGCGTTGCCGCAGCTCCCTCGGTCTCCTAACGGGAAGATAGACCGCAAGAGTCTGCCTGACGCGGACGCGTTTCTCAAAGCGGGCCTTCACTCCGCGCAGCGGCCATTCACAGCTCCCACGACGGTCGAACAAAAAAAGCTTGCAGAGATTTGGGCTGACGTGCTCATGCTTGATCGAGTTAGCATCACAGATAGTATCTTTGAGCTTGGCGCGGACTCTTTGCTTATCTTCCGAATTGCCGCGAGGTCTCAGAAAGAAGGTTTGGGCGTAACGGCAGCGCAGATATTCAAGCATCGAACTATTCTGGCATTGTCCGATGGGTTGGGGGAGCAAGCGGAGACGAAATCCAATACGATCAAAGTAGCGCCGCGAATCGCCGTTGCTCCGCGAAAAAGTTTTCGTGGTGAGAGCGGAACTCGCGGATGAAGCATCAATTCCAATCTGCGGCGGAGGTCACAACGAATACTCCAGAGGAAACGCCTGTCGTAAGCTCGACGGTTCCGCCAGCAGACGAAGTGTATGTGATGCCTGCCACACAGGGCCAGATTCGCTTCTGGTCGTTGGACCAGATGCATCCTGGGAATCCCGCGTTGAATATGCCGTTGATGTGGCAATGTCGCGGCGAAATGAATGCAGATTTACTGGCCATGGCGTTTAGCCTGGCGGTGCGGCGCCATGAGATGTTGCGAACTACTTTCGCGATGGTCGACGGGAAGCTCTCGCAGATAATCGGGCTACCGTACAGTGTTGCGCTGCCGGTAAAAGACTTACAAGATGTTCCTGATGCGGCTAATTCTCAGGAAGCGGGGAGACTTATCCGCGAACATGCGGCCTACCGCATGGACTTGCACAATGGGCCGCTTCTTGCTCTAAAGCTTTTGAAATTTGCCCCACAACATCATCTGCTGTTGGTTACGATGCACCACATCATTTGTGACGGCATCTCTCTCGGCATCCTCCTGCGTGATATTGCGGTTTTTTACGAAGCTCTTGTTGAGAAAAAAGATGCAGTTCTCCCTGGGTTGACGATTCAGTTTGCAGATTTTGCAGTCTGGCAAGAGGAGTGGAGAAAGAGTGAAGCGGCAGAAACTTCCCTCAACTTCTGGCGCGAGACGCTGGGAACAAACTTCGGACGAATAGAGCTTCCGCATGACGCGACTCCCGAAGGTCGCCGGGATATTCGCACGGACTCCGAATCGGGAGACATCGAAACGTTTCTTATTTCGCCCGAACTCACCGCGTTGGCGCATGAGTTTTGCAAGAATCAAAATGTAACGCTAAATATCCTGTTGTTCAGCATCTTCTGTGCTTTGCTTCATCGTGTAACCGGGCAGCGGGATATAGTGATTGGCTCTCCGTGCGCAAACCGAAATGAAGATACCGAAGAGCTGATCGGCCTGTTTATGAATATCCAGGTTCTTCGGGTGGGGATCGAAGCCCATGAGACCTTTCGTTCTCTGCTTACTAAGGTGCAGGATTGGACGCTTGGCGCTTACGAGAATCAGGAGCTCCCGTTTGAAGAACTAATCTACGACTCTCACTTCTCGCACAACAATACTTCGTTCGAGATCCCGATCTTCTTTCTCTACCAGAAGTCGTTCATGGTAACGCAGCGGGTAGCTGGACTCGAGATCACGCCGTTGCGATCGATGAGTCCCGGCGCTGTGTTTGAGTGGATGTTCGCAATTGTCGATAGGCCGGAGGAAGGACCACGGCTGCAGCTTGAATACAATCCGAACTACTTTCGCCCAGGAACGATTCAACGGTATCTGACAAGTTTTATTGCGCTACTTGAGTCTGCGGTGCGCGAGTCGTCGATTGAACTCGAGAGGATGGCTCCTGCTGACGACTTTCTTCCTGCCAAACTTCCTGATGTTCAGAGCCGAATCGTGACTCGTAGAAACGTTCGGCCTTCGCAGGAGCAATTCGGCGGCGGCGCGGAGATCATGGAGAAGTTGGACGAGCAGGTCGCGACGGTCAGCGATCCGATCGAGATTCAGCTCCTCGAGCTTTGGCGCTCGATGCTTGGCGTTGAGGGTATCTCCACTGACACCAATGTATTTTCTTTGGGAGTAAGTTCGCTTTCTATCCTTCGCCTTGTTACACGAATGAATAGTTTGTACTCCATGGGCTTCGGTCTGGCTAGTCTGATCGCTGCTCCGACTATCAAGATGGTCGCAGAACTTGTCCGTAGACGTTACGCCCCAAACACAGTGACCTCCCTTGTGCCCATTCAACCTGTCGGCACGAAGCGCCCTCTCTATATTGTTCACGGTGCGGGAGGAAACGTAGTCAACTTCTATGGTCTTACAACAAGAATTGGCGCGGATCAGCCGGTTTACGGAGTGCAGGCACAGGCCCTCGAAGCGAATCAGCCAGCTCTGCTCCGTATCGAAGATATGGCCGCGCATTATCTCAAGGAGATCCGGCGTGTTCAACCAGAGGGGCCGTACCATCTGCTCGGTTATTCCTATGGTGGAATTGTGGTCCTCGAGATGGCACATCAACTACTTGCTGCAGGCGAAACACTTGGCCTGCTTGGGATGCTTGATACAAGGGCAAGAGATTACCTTCAAGGCTGGTCGAGCGAACTCTCTACGAACAATGGGCACAGCCAAGCCGGTGGACTTGTCGGGTTTTTTCGCAGCTATACAGGCCATGGAAGCGTCAAAGGATGGTGGGAGTTTCTTCTCAAAGACCTTGGGGAGCGAAGAGTTCGCTACACAATTACGCTGGCGGCGCGGATGTCGTCTACGCTGCCATCTTTTTTGAAGAACACACACGAGATCAACTCTGTTGCTGCGCGCAACTACAAAGTGAAGCCGCTTTCAGTCAAGCTGACCCTCTTTCGAGCAGCCAATCAAGCAGATAGCAGTATTCCCTCTGACAATGGCTGGTCGCCAATCTTCAAAGGAGGGGTTGAAATTCTTGAAGTTCCCGGAGACCACTGGCAAGTGTTATCCGTGCCGGGAATCGATGTGCTTGCGAAGTCAATCCACGGTTGCCTAAAGCGATTTGATGAACAGGCAGGCTAGAACATTCTGGTATGCCAGGATTCCTAACGAATAGACGGTTTTACTGCTGTCTGGGCCGACGGTGCTTTGGATTCTGGATTCCAGTGTTCTATTTTGACCTCTTCGAAGGGGCTTGATGTTCCTGATTCAAGAAGAGAAGGATTTTCTTTCCGGATGGTCTGATCGAAGAATGCGAGTACGTACGCGCGGACGATGGTTTGTATGCGTGCCGGCGTGATATGGGCGGCGGGCTTTAGCCACCTTCGCCAGGGACTAATCAGGGGACGATCTGTGAAGTCCATATGCGAGGTCCCGCTGATGGATACCTTATATCCGCCGAATTTCTGAAGGCTGGCGTTCACTTCGTTACGATCAATTGTATCAAGTTCGGCCCCAGTCCGATCCGCTGGGCCCATGGTGGCTGGATCTGTTGGCGTCGTGTCACCTGTTATTCCGTAAAGAAACATTATCGGCTGGTCGGCTGCGCGTTGTCGGATGTCGCCGAATGTCCAGCCATCCATATTAAGTGCGGATTGAATTCGAGCATCCACAGAGCACACCTGTATTGCTGCGGCTCCCCCAAACGAATGGCCAAGAGCACCGGCGTGATGAGTATCGAGTCGGCCGTACCATGGACTCTTTTGATCAAGATTATCGGCCTGCAGAGTATTCAAGACAAAGACCTCATCTGCTACCCATTTACTAAGCTCCTTATTCCACGTATCAAGGATCTCCTTAGCGGAATGTTGGGAGGGATCAATCGGGTCGCCACCGCCGATGTTGTCGATCACACGATTGCCGGGTAGTACGACCCGGCTTGAGTTGTAAGTGTGGTCGATTGAGGCGACCACATAGCCATGACTGGCAAGATCTTCTGTAAGAAAAGTATTCTGAGTACGCCTTCCGGCCCAGGCGTGGTTGAACAGTAGTACGGGAAACGGCCCCCCGTGAGTTGCAACGGGAGCATCTTTTCTGGAGTTAGTCCAGAGAACACTTCGATATGAAGTTGCCAGAATTGTCTCGGAAAGTCTTTCGTACGAGGCTAGATGATTGCTCGAGGGATCGGCCGGATACCATATCTGAACCATGAGCTCCCTGGGTGTCCCAGGCACCTCTGCCATGTCTTCTGTGCGGCTGGAATCTTTGAGATAAAGAATCCGCGTCCCTATGGGGTATGGACCTGTCGGTTTAGGAAGCGTAAACATAGGCACGATCAGAAGCATTCCAAACGTTGTGATTGAGAGCAGCGCAGCAACGACAGCTATAGGATTTTTCATCGCGGCGTAGCGCGAAGTTCGACGAGATAACGATACAAGTTGCCATGCCACCAGCAGGAGGAGTCCCCCCAGCGCAGGAATCATCTGCCAATGTGTTCCCTCGTGGATGATGTGCCAATTGGCGACGAGCGCCGCGAGTAGCGTAAGAAATTTCGACCACCCGGCTGCCGATTTTGTTATTTGCACTACTGCGGCAGCAAGCAGAGTTGCAATCAAGATCACTTCGAATAGTCGCATAACTCGTGAGAGCACTCATCCTTCGAAACGATGGAGCGACTCGCACAACTCCTGCATCGAACCCGAGTGCAGTCATTAGATTGAGCCAATCAGGATTGTGACAGCTCGAAGCTCAAGGGAGATATAAATTGAGCTGGCAATTCATGGTGCTCATTAGCGCAGCTTCTCCTAAGAAGATTTTCCTAAGGAAGCAAGTTTGTGAAGGGCCGCCTTTGCAGCAACTACTGCAACCATGGAGTGCGATTTGAGGTAGTCCACCGCTGGAGACTGACCAGGAGGGCGCGGAGTGAACCCAAGAGTACGGAGCGCATGGTTAGCGCGATAGGTATTCGCTCGAAGAATGTCTTTAAACTGCACGTTGACGTTAAGAGAGACAGAGACATTGTCGTCGTTTTCAACCCAGTGAGGACAATTCACCGGAATATGAACACCGTTTCCAGGACGCAATTTATAGGAAGTTGCGCGGGCCTGGAACTGCGGCTTGTAGACAGGCGCGTTGTTGTCCACCGTCCAGAAACGCTCGATCTCCTCTTCAGGAAGTACTTCTCGATCCGCACGATCGAAGACGTGAATTGTTTTTGTTCCCCTAATCTGGAGGAGAAAACTGCACTCTCGATCAATGTGGTAAGTTGCGACGCGTTTTGGAGACGTTACGAAGATAAGAGCATCCTCGCGCAAAATTCGAGACTTCAAATTCGGATCAATCTCCGATTTGATTTTTTCCCAGCCACTGCCTAGAAATGCCTGGTATCTAGGATCTTTCTGAACGTCTTTGAATAGAAGCCACGCTCCGCATGTCTCGATCCGTTCCATAGTTTCGACGACCGAGAACTGCTTTTCAGGCATCTGATCCCATCGCTGGTCGACCCGAATATCTTTCCCCGCATCGTAGTAGATACCTTCAGGTCGCGTCTTCTTGGTGCGATCAGCTAACTCCATGAGTTCGGGCAACTGCAGTAGAGGATGTTCTGTCAGACTATGCGTAATCTCAAAGTGTTTACGGTCGAAGTCGCGACTTAGACGGTCATCGTCGGTTGTTATCCAGCACTCTTCAAGAAGATCGTTCGAGATAGTTTGAGTAGCCATAACTAGCAAGTGCTCCCTAGTCAGAAATTTCGCACTAGTCTATTTAACAGACATGGCGCAATAACAGTACAGCTTTAGTAACTTACTAAAGTAATTCCCTGAATAACAGCTTGTGATAGGTCCCAAGACATCTCAGGCGTACAGATTATAGGTTTTCCTCAGGAGAAGCACTCGAAATCTTCAACTGCTACACAGTTCTCTTACAGCACAACAATAGACTCTTATTGCTAAATATTCTGCTTGTTCATCTCGCCCGCAAGGTGCTCCGATGCACGCATTGATAACGAAAGAATCGTCATCGTTGGATTTTGCCATCCCGCACTGGTAAAGCTTGCGCCGTCCACCACGAAGAGATTTTTGTGGTCGTGGCTCTGGCACCATTTGTTCAGGACACTTTGTTTCGGATCATCACCCATACGACAAGTGCCCACTTCGTGAATGCTGTAGCCCGGCGGGTTGGGAACTGGGTTCCTTGATAGCACTTCAAATCCCGCAGCTTCAGCTACGGCAGCTCCTGTTTCAGCTGCATCCTTCGCCATGTTGTATTCGTTGTCGGTGTATTTAGTTTCGACATGCAGGACAGGAATGCCCCACGCGTCTACTTTATCTTTGTTGATTCGAACGAGGTTCTCATATCGCCCAAGAACCTCGCCCATCATTGTCATGTGGAAGGAACTCCCGTTATATTCCTTCAGTTTTTGATCCAGATCTGCGCCGTACGCTGCGAAGTTTCGGGGGCTAACGGGGCCAGTGCTGCTGGTAACGTTTAGGGCGTATCCGCGCAAAAACTTATCGCTTTTGGTCGTAATGTTGCGGAACCTCGGAACGATTGCTCCGCCTCCCATAAGCTCCTTGGTTGCTCTGCCA
>Ga0302182_10000621_pt1 | contig 21443 bp, 16 predicted proteins | sample I_Palsa_N3_1_FD_198781 | JGI IMG/M metagenome (GOLD analysis project Ga0302182, IMG submission 198781) | Peat permafrost microbial communities from Stordalen Mire near Abisko, Sweden - I_Palsa_N3_1 | ecosystem: Environmental > Terrestrial > Soil > Palsa > Peat permafrost | place: Sweden...
TTGCTGCTCCTGCTGCTGGATCAGCTGTGCGGTCTGTTGTTGCAGACTCAGGGTTTCCTGCTGACAGCGCTGGCGATCGTTCAGTCGTGAACGGAGTTTTTCCGCCGGTTCGCTGCGTGCCAGTTGCTGCAACTGCGGCGCAGCCTGCGCCATTTCGTGCTCCGTCGCGGCCAGCTGTTGCACCGATTGCTGATGCTTTTGCTGCACCTGCTGCCACTGTTGTAGCCAGCTGAGGTCCTGCTGACGCTGCAGCGCCTGCTGGCTGAGGCTCATTTCCTGCGCGTTGAGTGCTTTAAGCTGCGCTTCCAGCGCAAGACGCTGTTCTGCACTAAGCAACTCGATGCCTGCCATGCGTTGATGCAAACCGTCGAGCGCCACGCGCGCCTCTTTATGTTGTTCGAACACGCGTTCAGACAGGCGGCCGTAGATCTCGGTGCCGGTCAGTTCTTCGAGCAGTTCGGCGCGGTCGTTGGCGTCGGCATTGAGGAAGGCGGCGAACTGACCCTGCGACAGCATCATCGATTTGGTGAAGCGCCCGAAATCCAGTCCGGTTAATTGGGCAATGGCGTCGAGTTTATCGCGGACTTTATCCGCCAGAATTTTGCCGTCGGCCAGCAGCGCCAGCTCGACCTTCGGTGCCTGTAAATTGCCGTCCGGCGAGTTTTTAGCGCGGCGCTGGCTCCAGAAGGCGCGGTAGCCGATGCCTTTCACTTCAAATTCCACCTCAGCCAGCGATTCGGCCGTATGACGGGTCATCAGCTCGTTTTGCGTGGGGGAAACGTTAAGGCGCGGCGTCTGGTGATAGAGCGCCAGACAGATGGCGTCGAGTAGGGTGGTTTTCCCCGCACCGGTCGGGCCTGTGATGGCAAACAAACCGTTGCTGGCAAAGGGCTCGGCGGTGAAATCGATTTTCCATTCACCTTCCAGAGAATTAAGGTTTTTCAAACGCAGGCTGAGAATTTTCATTGTGCGCTCTCTTCGGTTGACGTGCCGCTCTGTACCTGTTCGACGACCTGCGCGAACATCGTGCGCATCCGCGCCTGACGGCTGTCATCCACTTCGGCTTCCAGCGCCAGGCGGCGTTCAAATACTTCGCTGACGCTCAGTTCGCTGAGCGTCTCTTTTTCCTGTTGCGAAATACTGTGTTGCCGCTGCTCTTTGCTGCGGCGAAGTAAGACTACTTCTACCGGCAGGTCGGCGGTCAGGGCCTGAATACGACGCTGAATATCGCTGAGGTAATCCTGCGTGGCGACTTCAATATCCAGCCACACCGGCTTGCTGGCATCGGTATCTGCAAACTGTGTTAACTGCTGTTCGATATCGGCGAGCGTGCCTTTAATCATCCTCATCGGCTGAAATTGCGGGATCTCCAGCGTGTCGATCGCCTTGAGCGCTGCGCCGTCGAAGTCGAGTAAATAGACGCTTTTCACTTTGCTCAGCTCGTCAAAGCTCAGGGCAATCGGCGAGCCGCTGTAACGGATATGCTCCGTTTTTGCCACGCACTGAGCGCGGTGAATGTGCCCGAGGGCGACGTAATCTACCGGCGGAAATGCCTGCGCCGGGAAGGCATCGAGCGTGCCAATATAGATGTCGCGCACCGAGTCAGAGGTGCTGACGCCGACGGTGGTCAGATGGCCGGTGGCGATGATCGGTAACGGTACGCCGAGGCGGTCGCGCTCAGCCAGCGCGGCCTGATAAAGCGCGTCATAGTGAGCGGCGATGGCTTCCTGCAACGCCAGCTGTTTGTCGCTGCCGGACTGACCGGCCTGGCTGGCTATCAAATCGCGTGGACGCAGGAACGGAATAGCGCAAAGCACGGCACCTGGCGTGCTATCACGGTGATTGAGTACCAGAATTTGCTGCGACAGATCTTCGCCAACGGTGGCAATCACCCGGGTATTGAGGCAGGAGAGCAGCTCGCGTGATTCATTGAGCGTTGCCACAGAATCATGATTTCCTGCCAGCACAATCAGCTGACAGCCGGTATGTTGCAGTTCTACAACAAAGCGGTTATACAATTCGCGGGCGTAACTTGGGGGGGAGCCTGTATCGAAAATATCCCCAGCAACAATCACGGCGTCAACCTGATGATTTTCCACCTGTTCCGTCAGCCAGCGTAAGAACGACTGATGCTCGGCGGCGCGGCTTTTAGTAAAGAAGTACTGACCAAGGTGCCAGTCGGAGGTGTGAATCAGGCGCATGAAACTCCCGTAGTGAAGTGTGCCAGGACGTAGTATCGCGAACAATGCCGCAAAGTATAAACGCCTGCGGGGGCCGCTGTCCCTGCTAAATAAGCGGCATTTCAGTGGCATGACGCAATAATGAAGGCTTAGCTACACTTAGTTTGCTGGCTTTTCTTTTTTCATAAATCTGTCACAAAACTGACGCATAATGCCCTCCGCAATCAAACAATTGATCGCTAACCTATTGGCAGGATCTACGATGGCTAGACGTATATTAGTGGTTGAAGATGAAGCTCCGATCCGTGAAATGGTCTGCTTCGTATTGGAACAGAATGGCTATCAGGCAATTGAAGCAGAAGATTTTGACTCGGCAATCGCCCGGTTAATCGAACCTTTCCCCGAACTTATTTTGCTCGACTGGATGTTACCCGGCGGTTCCGGTATTCAGTTCATCAAACACCTCAAACGCGAAGCCTTAACGCGTGAAATTCCTGTCATGATGTTGACGGCGCGCGGCGAAGAAGAAGACCGGGTGCGTGGCCTGGAAGTAGGGGCTGATGACTATATCACCAAGCCTTTCTCTCCGAAGGAGCTGGTGGCGCGCATTAAAGCCGTCATGCGCCGAATTTCACCGATGGCGGTGGAAGAGGTGATCGACATGCAGGGCCTGATCCTCGACCCGTCCTCACACCGCGTGATGGCCAACGAGCAGGCGCTCGACATGGGCCCGACCGAGTTCAAACTGCTGCACTTCTTTATGACCCACTCAGAACGCGTTTACAGCCGCGAACAGTTGCTCAATAACGTCTGGGGCACTAACGTGTATGTGGAAGACCGCACGGTGGATGTTCATATCCGTCGCCTGCGCAAGGCGTTGGAAACCAGCGGGCACGACCGGATGATTCAAACCGTGCGCGGGACCGGATACCGGTTCTCAACGCGCTACTAATACCCGTCGTAATTCAAGCAGCAGGCGTGTTGGTGCGCCTCTGGATGACGCGAATTATTTAGGGTAGTGAACAACTGGCGGGGAATCTGTGTGTTAGAACGTCTGTCCTGGAAACGGCTGGCCGGAGAACTGTTTCTGTTCTGCCTGCCGGCGCTGATCATCGGTATTTTCTTCGGCCACTTTGGCTGGTTGCTTTTTGCGTCGCTGCTGGTGGCGCTGGGCTGGAATTATTATAACCAATTGAAACTTTCTCACTGGTTATGGCTCGATCGCAGTATTACCCCACCTAATGGCCGCTGGAGCTGGGAGCCGCTGTTTTATGGCCTCAACCAGATGCAGATGCGTAACCGTCGGCGCCGGCGTGAGCTTGGTCAACTGATTAAACGTTTTCGCAGCGGGGCTGAATCACTGCCTGATGCGGTGGTGCTGGCGACGGAAGAGGGCAATATCTTCTGGTGTAACGGTCTGGCACAGGACCTGCTGGGCTTTCGCTGGCCGGAAGATAACGGACAGCATATTTTCAACTTGTTACGTTACCCTGAATTTCGCGCCTGGGTTCAGGCCCGCGAATTTGATCGTGCCCTGAATTTACAGCTGAACAACGATCACTACGTAGAGTTTCGCGTTATGCCTTATTCAGAAGGGCAGTTGCTGATGGTGGCGCGCGATGTGACCCAGATGCGCCAACTCGAAGGTGCCCGCCGTAACTTCTTTGCCAACGTCAGCCATGAATTACGTACACCGTTGACGGTGTTACAGGGCTATTTAGAGATGATGGAAGACGAGAAGCTGGAAGAACCTTTTCGCAGTAAAGCGCTGGACACCATGCAGGAGCAGACCCGTCGCATGGACGGACTGGTTAAGCAACTGCTGACGCTCTCGCGCATTGAGGCGGCCACGAATATTGATCTTAATGAGCGGGTGGATATGCCGCTGATGCTGGGAATGCTCGAACGAGAAGTGCAAACCCTGAGCAGTGGTCGTCACGATATCGTGTTTCGCGTTAATGATAAATTGCAGGTATTTGGCAATGAAGATCAGTTGCGCAGCGCGGTGTCGAATCTGGTTTACAACTCGGTTAACCATACGCCGTCAGGCACACGGGTTGAAGTGAGCTGGCAGCAGACGCCCCTCGGCGCACAATTCCAGGTCAGCGATAATGGTCCTGGCATCGAACCACAGCATTTACCGCGTCTGACTGAGCGTTTCTATCGCGTGGACAAGGCCCGTTCACGCCAGACCGGCGGCAGCGGACTGGGGCTCGCGATCGTTAAACATGCACTCAGCCATCACAATGCCAAACTGGATATCATCAGTGAAGTCGGCACCGGCACCCGGTTTATGTTCACGCTGCCACAACGGTTGATTGTTCCAGCAGGGCACAGCAGCGGAGTAAGGGTCAGACATCCTGAGTAACCGGAAAGCTGCTGAGCAAGCAGCTTTTTTTATCTTGTGTAAATCTCACCTGCATCATGAATTTCCTTCATACCCCATGAAAAATCCTCGTTTGTCGATAAATCCTTTGCATGACAGGATGGCATTAAGGATGTTTAGCCATCCAGATGGCTTAATGTAACTTCAGGTAACTATTCACTTTGTAAATCATTTGCTTCCCGCTCATGGTGTGAGGTGACTTCAGGAGATTTTCATGCAACGTACTATTCCTCCATTCCGTGCTGATGTCGTTGGCAGTCTTTTGCGCCCCGCAGCGATCAAGCAAGCCCGTAAGCAATTTCAGGCGGGTGAGATTGATGCAGGCCAGTTGCGGGCGATTGAGGATAATGAGATTCGCCGTGTCGTTGAGCTGCAACGGGAAGCCGGTTTGCAAGTGGTTACTGACGGTGAGTTCCGCCGGGCGTGGTGGCATTTCGATTTCTTCGAAGGGCTGGACGGCGTGGAAGGTTACGATGCGATTCAGGGGATTCAGTTCAACGGCGTACAGACCAAAGCGCGCAGCATTAAGGTCACCGGCAAACTGGGCTTTAGTAACCACCCGATGCTGGAGGATTTCCGCTTTCTGAAAAGCATCAGCGGTTCCGCTACGCCGAAAATGACGATCCCGAGCCCAAGCGTGATGCATTTCCGCGGTGGCCGTGATGCCATCAGCAAAGAGATTTACCCGGATTTGAAAACCTACTTTGACGATCTGGCGCAGGTGTACCGTGACGCGATCAACGCGTTCTACGATGCTGGCTGCCGTTATCTGCAACTCGACGATACCGTCTGGGCTTACCTGTGTTCTGAAGATCAGAAGAAGCAAATCCGCGAACGGGGTGATTCACCTGAAGAGTTAGCACGCACTTACGCCGATGTGCTGAACAAAGCCATCACCGGTAAACCGGACGATCTGGTGATTGGTTTGCACGTCTGTCGCGGCAACTTCCGGTCGACCTGGATCTCTGAAGGCGGGTATGAGCCGGTGGCGGAAATTCTGTTCGGCGGCGTTAATATCGATGCTTTCTTCCTGGAATATGACAACGAACGTTCCGGTGGATTCGAGCCTTTACGTTTTATTAAGCCGGGCCATCAGCAGGCTGTGCTGGGGTTAATCACCACCAAATCAGGTGAACTGGAGTTGGCGAAAACCGTGGAGAGCCGTCTGGCAGAAGCCGCCGAATTCCTTGATATTAACCAGATTTGCCTGAGCCCGCAGTGCGGTTTTGCCTCAACGGAAGAGGGTAACAGCCTGAGCGAGGAGCAGCAGTGGGAAAAACTGAAACTGGTCGTGGATATTGCAGCCCGCATCTGGTGAGCTGAAAAATCAGTAGTTTAACCTCTCGTTAACACTTTATAAACGTGCGTGAAATAACCAAAATCTGGTGGTTTCACGCACTTTTAATGTCAAATGCGCATATCTTGTGCTTCGATTGCTTATAAATCATACATATCATGTGATGTGTTTTAACGCTTATTTAGTCGTAATTATCTGGTTTAAGACTCTGCTTTTTGGATCTCGACTTGCCTTTCCGCACTATAAACGTTTACCTTAGCCCCCGCTGTCGCTCGATATTCCCTGTATAACAACATCTTTATCTGCATATCATCCAGCGTTTATAAGCTCCTTTCTGCCCTCACATTGATGTTAACGATCGCGTATCGCGGCGTTACCTCATGTCGAAAGAGCAGGGTGCCAGCAACGGTCACTTTTATTCATTTGAACAGGCAACACGACACCAATCATGAGTACTCGTTTAGCAAGCAAAGATATTCTGGCGCTGGGTTTTATGACCTTCGCCTTATTCGTCGGTGCCGGGAATATTATTTTCCCACCGATGGTCGGTTTACAGGCTGGGCATGAAGTCTGGTGGGCAGCTGCCGGCTTTATGGTGACAGCGGTGGGGCTCCCTGTCATGACGGTGATCGCGCTGGCGCGCGTCGGTGGCGGTGTTGACGCCCTGAGCACACCAATTGGCCGTGCTGCCGGTATACTGCTGGCCACGGTTTGCTACCTCGCTGTGGGCCCGCTGTTTGCTACGCCACGTACTGCAACGGTCTCTTTTGAAGTGGGTATTGCTCCTCTCACCGGCGACGGCCCGCTTCCACTGTTCATCTATAGCGTGATCTACTTTGCGCTGGTGATTGGCATCTCCCTTTACCCTGGGAAACTGCTGGATACCGTCGGTCACTTCCTTGCGCCATTGAAAATCGTGGCGTTGGGTGTGCTGGGTATTGCCGCCGTGTTGTGGCCTGCGGGTCAAAGCATTCCGGCCACCGAAGCCTATCAGGCTGTACCATTCTCCACCGGTTTCGTGAATGGCTATCTGACTATGGATACGCTGGGTGCCATGGTCTTTGGTATTGTCATTGTGAATGCAGCGCGTTCACGCGGCGTAACCGATGCAAAATTGCTGACCCGTTACACTGTTTTGGCAGGTTTGATTGCCGGTGTGGGCTTGATGCTGGTCTACCTGAGCCTGTTTAAACTCGGTGAAAACAGTGCCTCTTTGGTACCGGATGCGACTAATGGCGCAGTGATCCTGCATGCTTATGTCGCGCATACCTTCGGTGGTGTCGGCAGCTTCTTCCTGGCCGCACTGATTTTCGTTGCCTGCATGGTGACGGCGGTGGGCCTGACCTGTGCCTGTGCTGAGTTCTTTGCGCAATATCTGCCGCTCTCTTATAAGACGCTGGTATTTATTCTGGGTCTGTTCTCAATGTTGGTGTCGAACCTTGGGCTGAGCCACCTGATTCAGATCTCCATTCCGGTACTGACCGCAATTTACCCTCCGTGTATTGCGCTGGTGGTACTGAGCTTCACACTGCGCTGGTGGAATAGTACCACCCGTATTGTTGCACCTGTGATGCTGGTCAGCTTCTTATTCGGCGTTATTGATGGCATTAAAGCGTCTGCCCTGGCAGACCTTATGCCAGCCTGGACTTCTCATCTGCCGCTTGCAGCGCAGGGTTTGGCATGGTTGCCGCCTTCGCTGGTGATGCTGGTTCTGGTCGGTATTTATGACAAAATCAGTGGTCCGCGTAGCGTGACGGCTCATCAGTGATCGGTATTGATGGTTCACGCGACTGATGTTTAGATCGTATAATTGATTTTCGCCAAACAGGCCACGGGATCCCTTCCGTGGCTTTTTCATTGGTTTGAGTAAAGCCTCTCATCAGTTTTGATGAAAACAGGAATTGGATTAATTCACATGCAGCAATCAGTTGAGCAACCGTCTGTTGAGAAAGAGCCGCCTGCGACTAAGCTTAAGCGCGGTCTGACTACCCGGCATATCCGTTTTATGGCCCTCGGATCGGCCATTGGCACCGGGCTGTTTTACGGTTCGGCCGAAGCGATCAAAATGGCCGGTCCCAGTGTGCTGCTGGCTTATCTGATCGGCGGGATTATCGCATTCATTATTATGCGTGCCCTTGGCGAGATGTCTGTTAACAACCCACAGAGTGGTTCTTTCTCGCGTTATGCGCAGGATTATCTCGGGCCAATGGCCGGATACATCACTGGCTGGACCTACTGTTTTGAAATCCTGATCGTAGCAATTGCTGATGTGACGGCGTTCGGCATTTATATGGGCGTCTGGTTTCCTGATGTACCCCAGTGGACCTGGGTGCTCAGCGTGGTGCTGATTATCGGCGCAATTAATCTGGTGAGCGTTAAGGTCTTTGGCGAGCTGGAGTTCTGGTTCTCCTTCTTCAAAGTCTTAACCATTATCATCATGATTGTGGCGGGCTTTGGTATTATCTTCTGGGGTATCGGCAACGGTGGGCAGGCAACGGGTATCCACAATCTGTGGAGCCACGGCGGGTTCTTCAGCCAGGGGATCATGGGGACTATCTTATCTCTGCAACTGGTGATGTTTGCCTACGGGGGCATTGAAATCATTGGTATTACGGCCGGTGAGGCAGAAGACCCTAAGAAATCAATCCCCAAAGCGATTAACTCCGTTCCGCTGCGTATCTTGGTGTTCTACGTAGGTACGCTGTTTGTCATTATGTCGATTTTCCCATGGAATCAGGTGGGCACTCAGGGTAGTCCATTCGTACTGACATTCCAGCATATGGGCATTACCGCGGCGGCCGGTATTCTGAATTTCGTGGTGATCACCGCCTCCCTTTCTGCCATTAATAGCGACGTGTTCGGCGTTGGCCGCATGCTGCATGGCATGGCGAAACAGGGACAGGCACCTAAAATGTTCAGTAAGGTTTCGCGTCTGGGTACACCGTGGGTCACGGTTCTGGTGATGATGGCGGCGCTGTTGGTGGCGGTTTACCTCAACTACATCATGCCGGCCAGCGTGTTCCTGGTCATCGCTTCACTGGCGACCTTCGCGACCGTCTGGGTGTGGATTATGATCTTGTTCTCGCAGATCGCTTTTCGCCGCAAGCTGAGTAAACAGCAGGTTAAAGAGCTGGAGTTTCCACTGCGTGGCGGGATTTACACCTCGGTATTTGGCATTATTTTCCTGTTCTTTATCATTGGTCTGATTGGTTACTTCCCAACCACCCGCGTTTCGCTGTATGTCGGTCTGGTATGGGTAGCAGTACTGTTGGTGGGTTATGCGTTCAAGCTGCGTAATGACCGAAAGAAAGAAGCGTTGACGGCGGGGAACGAAAGCTAAGTAAACGCTCACATTAAGATGAAAAAAAGCCCCTGATATCCTCATGATATCGGGGGCTTTTTTACAGAGTTTATTACCCGAATTTTTCTCACTGTATATCAAGGCAACCAACGCCGAGACAGCGTGAAGGATGAAAGCTAATAGCCGATGGCGGCACCCGCTGGTCGCCGCACATCATTCGCGCCATACAGATAGCCCTCACGCACTTTGCCCGATACCGCCGAGTCATTACCTGAAGTGGCCGACGTCACGCCCGCAGCGCCCGGTAACCCCACCAGAATCAGCTCTGCCGCGCCCCACGGAGTTTGCTCAACCATCTTGTAGCCCATCTTCGCCAGAATATTAAGGCTGTCCTGTGAAACGCCGCGCTGCTCGTAATACACTTCGTCCGGTAGCCACTGATGGTGAATTCGTGGTGCATTGACGGCTTCCTGCGGTGGCATGCCGTAATCAATGACGTTAATCGCGGTTTGTAGCGTAATCGTGATGATGCGTGAGCCACCCGGCGAGCCGAGAACCATAAAGATCTTGCCATCTTTGGTCACTAAACTCGGGCTCATTGACGATAGTGGGCGCTTACCGGGGGCAATAGAGTTTTTAATGCCCTGCACCAGGCCAAAGAGGTTTTTTTCACCGACTTTCACTGTGAAATCGTCCATTTCGTCATTGAGGAAAAAACCCGTGCCAGGGGCGATGACCACAGAGCCAAAGAGGCCGTTGATGGTGTAGGTGGTGGAGACGGCGTTACCCATTTTGTCGACGATGGAATAATGCGTCGTTTCTGGTTTTTCGTGCGGCTCCATGCCGGGCTGGACCTGGGTTGAGGGTGTGGCTTTATCCGCTTCGATTTTTTTACGAATTTCTTCGGCGTAGCTTTTGCTGACCAAGCGGTCGATCGGGTTTTTCACGAACTCTGGATCGCCGAGATAAGTATTACGGTCCATGTACGCGTGGCGCATGGCTTCGGTCAACGTGTGAACCGAGGCTGCCGAGTTAAAGCCCATGCTTTTTAGATCATAGCCTTCGATGATATTGAGGATTTCACACATCGTCACGCCGCCGGAGCTTGGCGGTGGAGCGGAAACGAATTTGTAGCCGCGGTAGCTACAGGTAATTGGGGCGTCCTCGGTGACCTTGTAGTTTGCGAAATCGGCAGCTGTCAGAATACCTCCGCCTTTTTTCGCTGCTTCTTCGACTGCAGCCGGAATTTTGCCTTTATAGAAAGCATCCGGCCCGTGTTGGGAAATTGATTCGAGCGTGTTGGCTAAATCGGTTTGCACCAGTTTGTCACCTGGCTGCAGGGCAGTGCCATCTTTGCGCAGGAATATGCGTGCAGCTTCCGGATCTTCTTTGAAGCGAGTGACCTTGGTATCGAGAATGTCGGTATCCGCGCGCGTCAGCACAAAACCTTCGCGAGCCAGTTTGATCGCGGGTGCCATCACCTGTTCACGTGTCAGTGTGCCGTATTCTTTCTGCACGGTATCCATTCCCAGCACCGTGCCCGGTACGCCAGCAGCCAGATAGCCATACAGGCTGGCGTCTTTCTTCACTTTGCCGTCGGCGTCGAGATACATGTCGGCGCTGGCCGCTGCGGGGGCAGTTTCACGGAAGTTGATGAAGGTGTCTTTGCCGTTGGCCAGATGCACCGTCATAAAGCCACCACCACCGATATTGCCGCAACATGGATTGACGACGGCCTGTGCATAGCCGACAGCGACGGCGGCATCGATGGCGTTGCCGCCCATTTTCAGGATATCAACGCCGACCTGTGATGCCAGATACTGTGAGGTCACGACCATACCGTTTTGGGCTTCTACCGCCGGGCTGGAGGCGGCATACAGCGGGGTGCTGGAGAGCATAGCCAGTGCGATAAGCGATTTTTTCCATGGAATTACCCACATATAAACTCCTGTTTATTACCCTGTCATTTTGATATCAGAACCTTCAGGCTCTTGTGTGATAACGCTTTTTTGATGGTGATCGCGTCCATTTCGCCCGGAGGAACTATGCAAGGTGCGCGCCAGTTTTTCAGACATTGCACAGCGGACATCAGGACGTATTGAGAGTAGCTTCTATTACGGGGAACGGGCAGTGATTTGTTACGAATATGTGAAGATGTAGGTGGGGGGCAAAAAAAAACGGCCAGCGAGGCTGACCGTTATTGACCTTAGAATCCGATGAGGATTACAGGTTTGAGGCGTTTTCAGACAGGTATTTAGCTACGCCATCCGGAGATGCGCCCATACCTTTTTTGCCTTTTTCCCACTGAGCTGGGCACACTTCGCCGTGCTCTTCGTGGAATTGCAGTGCGTCAACCATACGCAGCATTTCGTCGATGTTACGGCCCAGCGGCAGGTCGTTAACAACCTGGTGGCGAACCACACCGTCTTTGTCGATCAGGAAAGAGCCGCGCAGTGCAACGCCAGCGTCCGGGTGTTCGATACCGTATGCTTTCTGGATTTCGCGTTTGATATCAGCAACCATCGCGTACTTAACAGGACCGATGCCGCCTTTCTCAACTGGCGTGTTACGCCATGCGTTGTGAACGAACTCTGAATCGAAGGAAACACCGACAACTTCTACGCCACGCTTCTGGAATTCTTCATAACGGTGATCGAAAGCGATCAGCTCAGAAGGACACACAAAGGTGAAGTCCATTGGCCAGAAGAAAATGACAGTAGGTTTGCCTGCAGTGTGTTTTTTAAAGTTGAAGTTTTCAACAACTTCGCCGCTACCGAGTACTGCTGCTGCGGTGAAATCAGGGGCTGGACGAGTTACCAGGACCATAAGTACTCCTGTTTATAGTAGGTAAGTGAATAGGATGTATAAATCGCTAGCTAGTATAGGGTCTGAAGGAAAGCGAATAAACCCCATCAGACCAATCAATCAGATAGTATCTGACTATCGGTTTGCGAGCCAAGTCTCAATCCTGTCTATGATTAACCACCTGAATAGCATGAGTTTGTGAGGTGGCTCACATTCATAAACGTGAAGCCTTACAACTGCCGATTTTTGGCCTGCTGCATCATCTGCGGATAAAATTGCCAGAAAAGTTGCTCAAGGGCGTCGTAGTTCAGCTCCAGATCGTGAAAGGAGCCTTCCAGCGCACTAAGCTTTGGTCGCCGTGACGCCATACCGGTTAATACATGACTGATAAACGGCAGGGCAGCGTAGCGTTGCATCCAGCGCTCCGGCCACAGCCAGGCATTCAGGTTTTGAAAACGCTCAGGCATTTCTGGCAACTGTGGTTCAATTTCCTGCTGGCATTGGTCGATAAAATCTTCCAGCGAGATCGATGGCACCAGTGTTTCCCAGTGGCGGGAGAGGAAATGATCCCAAACTACGTCGAGGGTAATAGGCGCAACGCGGCGAAACTCAGAACGAAAATAGCCACGGGCTATTTTCACTTCCGGCAGGCTATCGGTCATGACGTCAACCCGGCGATGCATGCGGATCCCGCTGACAATCTCGTCAGAATAAAGGCCGTCAGGATTGCCACGTACGAAGTCTGCCAACAGGTTACCCAGTAGCGAACTGTCGGCCAGTGAGGCCAGATGGAGGTGAGCTAAAAAATTCATCCGCCGAGTATAATGCAATAAACATGATTAAGGACATATCTGCAGGCGGCTTAATTACCGCAGAAGCTTGCAGCAAAAGGCCCGTACCACTAGACTAAGCCGCCTGTTTTTGTCCGCTAAGTGAAGTGAAAAGCCATGCGCGTTGCCGATTTTTCTTTTGAACTCCCCGAGTCCCTGATTGCCCGCTATCCGCAGACCCAGCGCAGCGGCTGTCGTTTGTTGTCGCTGGACGGTCCAACCGGCGAGCTGACCCACGGCATTTTCACCGACCTGCTCGATAAGCTGGAAGCTGGCGATCTGCTGGTTTTCAACAATACCCGTGTGATCCCGGCCCGTGTTTTTGGCCGTAAAGTCAGCGGCGGTAAAATCGAAGTGCTGGTTGAACGTGTGCTCGATTCTCACCGTATTCTGGCGCACGTGCGGGCATCAAAATCACCCAAACCTGGCGCTGAGCTGCTGTTAGGTGATAACGAAAATATCAAAGCTACCATGGTGGCGCGCCATGACACGCTGTTCGAGCTGCAATTTAATGAAGATCGCGATGTTTTCACTCTTCTGGATGAAATCGGTCACATGCCATTGCCGCCGTATATTGACCGCCCGGATGAAGATGCCGATCGTGAGCTCTACCAGACGGTGTACAGCGAACGCCTCGGTGCGGTTGCGGCACCGACTGCCGGTCTGCATTTCGACCAGCCGCTGATGAACGCGCTCAAAGAGAAGGGCATTGAGTTTGCTTTCGTGACGCTGCACGTCGGCGCAGGCACGTTCCAGCCGGTGCGCGTTGACACCATTGAAGAGCACATCATGCACGCCGAGTATGCCGAAGTGCCTCAGGACGTAGTGGATGCGGTGCTGGCTTGTAAAGCGCGGGGTAAACGAGTTATTGCAGTAGGTACTACCTCAGTACGCTCACTGGAAAGTGCGGCTAAAGCCGCAGAGAATGCGCTGATTGCGCCCTTCTTTGGCGATACCAAGATCTTTATTTATCCCGGTTATCATTATCAGGTGATTGACTCTCTGATAACCAATTTCCATCTGCCAGAATCAACGCTGATCATGCTGGTATCCGCGTTTGCGGGCTACAAGAACACCATGAACGCATACCATCAGGCAGTGGCAGAACAGTACCGTTTCTTCAGTTACGGCGATGCGATGTTCATCAACCGTAACCCGCTGGCTCCGCAGGAAGTGGTGGGGCAGTAACAAGCAGTCAGTAACTACCCGCCTGGACGCACTCGGTGCATCCGGGCTTTCTTTCCGGGCGTGATGCTACGGATTTAACCTCATCAGACTGTTTCTCTGATGCTGGAGGCAATGTGAAGTACGAATTAAGCACCACCGATGGCCGCGCACGTCGAGGACGTCTGGTTTTCGAACGCGGCGTGGTTGAAACCCCTGCCTTTATGCCTGTCGGAACGTACGGCACGGTAAAAGGCATGACGCCGGAAGAAGTGAAAGAGACCGGCGCACAGATCCTGCTCGGCAATACTTTCCACCTGTGGTTGCGCCCGGGTCAGGAAATCATGAAGTTGCATGGCGATTTGCATGACTTTATGAACTGGCATGGCCCGATCCTTACCGATTCGGGCGGCTTCCAGGTGTTCAGCTTGGGCGCGATGCGTAAGATCAAAGAAGAGGGTGTGCATTTCCGCAACCCTATCAACGGCGATCCCGTATTTCTCAGCCCAGAAAAGTCGATGGAGATCCAAAACGATCTCGGTTCTGACATCGTGATGATCTTCGACGAATGTACACCGTATCCGGCTGACTGGGATTATGCCAAGCGCTCGATGGAGATGTCCCTGCGCTGGGCGAAACGCAGCCGCGATCGCCACAACGAATTGAATAATAAGAACGCTTTGTTCGGAATTATACAGGGCAGCGTTTACGAAGATTTACGAGATGTATCATTAAAAGGGCTGGTAGATATTGGCTTTGATGGTTACGCTGTGGGCGGCCTGGCAGTAGGTGAGCCGAAAGAGGATATGCACCGCATTCTGGAGCACGTCTGCCCGCAGATCCCGCAAGATAAACCGCGTTATCTGATGGGTGTCGGTAAACCTGAAGATTTGGTCGAAGGCGTGCGTCGTGGCGTGGATATGTTTGACTGTGTAATGCCAACGCGTAATGCGCGCAACGGTCATCTTTTCGTGACCGACGGCATCGTTAAAATCCGTAATGCCAAGTATAAAGACGACATCACGACCCTCGATGAGCATTGTGACTGTTACACGTGTCGCAATTATAGCCGTGCCTACTTGCATCATCTTGACCGTTGCAACGAAATACTGGGCGCACGTCTGAATACCATCCATAATCTGCGCTATTACCAGCGTTTGATGGCGGGTTTACGCCAGGCCATTGAAGAGGGTAAATTAGAGCTGTTTGTGAAAGACTTCTACGAACGCAAAGGGAAAGAGGTTCCACCTCTAAACTTCTGATTCGCCACTCTTTGACTGCAACGTTTTGATGCCAGATTGCTGAGATCATACGTCGCGGTTAACGATTTACCTGGCGTCGCTATTTTGGCGGCGCTTTTAAACGAGTCGATTCAACAGAAACTGGCGGCTTAACGTCATGTTTCATAACAACAATGAGGGAATTTAAATGAGTCTTTTCATTTCCGATGCAGTCGCAGCTACCGGCGCACCGTCACAGGGAAGTCCTTACTCTCTGGTCATCATGCTGGTGGTATTTGGTCTGATTTTCTATTTCATGATCCTGCGCCCGCAACAGAAACGCTCTAAAGAACACAAAAAACTGATGGATTCCATCGGTAAAGGTGACGAAGTGATGACCACCGGTGGTCTGATCGGTCGCGTAAGCAAAGTAGCCGAAACAGGTTATGTTGTGATCGCGCTGAATGACACCACTGAAGTGATGATCAAGCGTGACTTCGTGGCTGCCGTTCTGCCGAAAGGTACGATGAAGGCTCTTTAATTTTCGATTTTCCCGAAGGGAACTGCCGTGTTAAACCGTTATCCTTTGTGGAAGTATCTGATGCTGATCGTTGTGGTCATCGTCGGTCTGCTATATGCACTTCCCAACCTTTATGGTGAGGATCCGGCTGTTCAAATTACTGGCGCTCGGGGCTCCGACGCCAGTGTTGCAACGCTGGACCAAGTCAAAAACGTATTAGATCAAGACAAGATTCAGAGCAAGTCTATTGCTCTGGAAAATGGTCAGATCCTTGCCCGCTTTAAAGACACTGATGTACAGCTACGCGCACGCGAAGCCCTCACCAGCGCACTGGGCGACAAATTTGTTATTGCACTTAACCTTGCGCCGGCAACGCCGCGATGGTTAAGCATGCTGGGTGCTGAGCCGATGAAGCTCGGTCTTGACCTGCGTGGTGGCGTGCACTTCCTGATGGAAGTTGACATGGATACCGCACTGAGCAAGCTGCAAGAGCAGACTATGGACAGCATGCGCAGCGATCTGCGCGAGAAAAATATTCCTTACGCCACGGTACGTAAACTCGACAATTATGGTGTTGAAGTTCGTTTCCGTGATGCCGCGACCCGCGACAGCGCCGTCAGCTATCTTTCCCCACGTCACCGTGATTTAGTCATCACCGCCAGCGGCGATAACGCTGCGCGCATTGTAATGACCGATGATCGTCTGAGTGAAGCCCGCGAATACGCCGTTCAGCAAAACATTAATATTCTGCGTAACCGTGTGAACCAACTGGGTGTGGCCGAGCCGCTGGTACAGCGTCAGGGGTCTGACCGTATCGTGGTCGAACTGCCGGGTATTCAGGACACGGCACGTGCCAAAGAAATTTTGGGCGCGACAGCCACGTTGGAATTCCGTCTGGTTAATACCAACGTGGATGCTACTGCGGCAGCTTCTGGCCGTGTGCCGGGCGACAGTGAAGTGAAAAATACCCGAGATGGCCGCCCGGTTGTTCTTTACAAGCGCGTGATTCTGACCGGTGACCATATCACTGACTCAACGTCCAACATGGATGAGTACAATCAGCCGCAGGTTAACATCTCTCTGGACAGCGCAGGCGGCAACGCCATGTCTAACTTTACCAAGGACAATATCGGTAAACCGATGGCGACCTTGTTTGTGGAGTACAAAGACAGCGGCAAGAAAGATGCCAACGGCCGTTCGATTCTGGCTAAGCAGGAAGAAGTGATCAACGTGGCGACAATTCAGTCACGTTTGGGCAACAGTTTCCGTATTACCGGTGTTAACGATCCGAATGAAGCCCGTCAGCTTTCACTTCTGCTGCGTGCCGGTGCCCTGATTGCACCTATTCAGATTGTTGAAGAACGCACCATTGGTCCAACTCTGGGTATGCAAAACATTACTCAGGGCCTGGAAGCCTGTCTGTGGGGCCTGGTAGCGTCTATCCTGTTTATGGTGGTTTGGTACCGTAAATTCGGCCTGATTGCGACCACTGCGCTGGTGGCTAACCTGATCCTGATTGTTGGGGTGATGTCACTGTTGCCAGGAGCCACGCTGACCATGCCGGGTATTGCCGGTATCGTACTGACGTTGGCGGTGGCGGTTGATGCCAACGTACTGATAAACGAACGTATCAAGGAAGAGCTTAAGAACGGACGTTCCGTTCAGCAGGCGATTCATGAAGGCTATAAAGGCGCGTTCTCCAGTATCGTTGATGCCAACATCACTACCCTGATCACGGCGATTATTCTTTATGCGGTGGGTACCGGTTCGATTAAAGGCTTTGCTATCACCACGGCTATCGGTGTAGCAACCTCGATGTTTACATCAATCGTCGGAACCCGTGCCATCGTCAACCTGCTTTACGGCGGCAAACGCATTAAAAAGCTGTCTATCTGAGGAGTGCGTTGTGGCACAGCAACAATATACTGTTGAACAACTGAACTACGGCCGTAAAGTCATCGACTTTATGCGCTGGGACAATCTGGCTTTTGCCATTTCAGGTCTGTTGTTGATCATTTCAATCGCGATCATCGGTGTTCGCGGGTTTAACTGGGGTCTGGATTTTACCGGTGGTACGGTAATTGAAATTAGCCTCGATCAACCCGCCAATCTTGATGATATGCGCGCTGCGATGGAAAAGGCTGGTTTCACCGATCCGGTCGTGCAGAACTTCGGTAGCAGCCGTGACGTTATTGTCCGTCTGCCACCGACGACAGGTACTGCCGGTCAGGAACTGGGTAACAAAGTCATTGGCCTCATCAACGCTGATATCGACAAAAATGCGTCAGTAAAACGTATTGAATTTGTCGGTCCAAGCGTGGGGAGTGATTTGGCACAAGCCGGTGCAATGGCGCTGTTAATCGCGCTGATTTGTATCCTGATTTACGTGGGTTTCCGTTTCGAATGGCGACTGGCGTTGGGAGCGGTTATCGCTCTGGCGCATGACGTAATCATCACCATGGGTGTGCTGTCGTTGTTCAGGATCGAGATCGACCTGACGATTATCGCTTCCCTGATGTCGGTTATTGGTTACTCGCTGAATGACTCCATCGTGGTATCGGACCGTATTCGTGAGAACTTCCGCAAGATTCGACGCGGTACTTCTTACGAAATCATGAACGTGTCCCTGACCCAGACGTTAAGCCGTACCATCATGACTTCAGCCACCACGCTGATGGTTGTACTGATGCTCTATATCTTTGGTGGTGCGTTGCTTGCGGGCTTCTCACTGACTATGTTGATTGGTGTGTCGATTGGTACAGTCTCTTCTATCTACGTGGCGTCCGCGCTGGCCCTGAAACTGGGGATGAAACGCGAACACATGTTGCAGCAGAAAGTTGAGAAAGAGGGCGCCGATCAGCCTTCAATCCTGCCTTAAGCTGAGCTAACGTCAGTGACTTGAAAGCCCTGCATTGCAGGGCTTTTTTTATAGCCGCGACATGACGAGCTTTATGATTAATAGCCACTCCCTATTACAGCGATAGGCTTATCACACCCTTCCATTTGACTTTAATCAATCTCTCCCTGTCAGTCAGTCCTCACTATAAATTGCCGGGAATCCAACGGAAATAGAGGCCTGCTGTAGCAGGCTACTGGGAAGTTATCTGGATAGGGAAGTTACATGACAAAAACTAAAAAAATCATCTCGGCTGCCGTTATAGCCGCCGGACTATGCTATTTCGGTACGGTCGTCTACGTCTGGCATTTTGACTCACAACGCAGTGAGGCATCACCGCAGAGGGGGCTTACGCCTGAAAATGCCAAGATCCTGAAAATGCTCAATCAAAAAGGGTGTGACTACTGCCATACCCCTTCTGCAGCATTGCCGTTCTATGCCTCCTTGCCCGTCGCTAAACAATTGATGGACTACGACATCCGAACCGGTACCAAAATATTTGATCTGCAACCGATCCGCGAGAGCCTGCTTGAGGGAAGCGTTGCTCCCGAGGCGGATTTGGCGAAGGTTGAATGGGTTATGCAACATAATGCGATGCCACCGACCCGTTACACCGCGTTGCACTGGGCCGGGAAACTGAGTCAGGCAGAGCGTAACGACGTTCTCGACTGGGTTAAGCAACAGCGTCAGCGCTATTACAGCTCGCCAGGTGCAGCGGTTAAGTGGCAGGATGAGCCCGTGCAAATTTTGCCGCATTCTCTGCCGGTAGATGGCAACAAGGTGGCATTGGGTACTCGTTTATTTCATGATCCGCGACTGTCAGGCGATGGGACGGTCTCTTGTGCCAGTTGTCACGCGCTGGGCTCGGGGGGCGTTGATGGTCTGAAAACATCAACCGGCATAAAGGGGCAGAAAGGACCCATTAATGCGCCGACGGTCTTCAATGCCGTATTTAATCATCAGCAATTCTGGGACGGTCGCGCCAGTGATTTACAGGCTCAGGCCGGTGGACCGCCACTCAATCCGAAAGAGATGGGCGCTAGCTCATGGAATGAAATCATCATTAAACTCAATCAGGATGCGGGGCTGAAGGCGAAGTTTCTTGATACTTATCCGCAGGGTTTTACGGCCGCAACGATCACCGATGCTATCAGCGAGTTTGAGAAAACCTTGCTGACTCCGGACAGTCCCTTTGATCGCTACTTACGTGGCGATGATGAGGCTATTACTGTGCAGCAGGCTCGAGGCTATCAGTTGTTTAAAGAACATAAGTGCGCCACCTGCCATATGGGTAAAACGCTGGGAGGGCAATCTTATGAGCCACTCGGATTGAGAAAAGACTATTTCACGACGGATTTTAACGATGCTGATATAGGCCGCCTCAACGTGACGAAAAACGATCGTGACCGTTTCAGGCAGAAAGTTCCGACGCTGCGCAACATTACGCTGACCGCACCTTATTTCCATCGGGGAGATGTGGCAACGCGGGACGAAGCCGTGAAGCAGATGATGATATATCAGGTCGGTGAAAAACCATCACAGCCGGATGTCGATGATATTGTGGCGTTTCTTGGCAGTTTGCAGGGGCATTACCAGCCCTACAATCTGTTTGGAAAATAAGCGCTGAGCGAGTGAAAAACAATCCCGACGCCAGAACATGACGTCGCGGTTGTTTTATTGTGCTTTTACGTCCGCTGAGGGCTGTGTGACTGTCTGCGGCGCTGACTCAGGTACGGCGACAATGTGGTGCAGGCGGATAAAGCCCAAAGTCTCGACGCGGATATTGCGGAAACGGACGTCCAGGGTTTGCTCAGCACTTGGCAAAAGGGTGGGTGAACTGGTGAGGTTTTGCGTCTGCATATCGACGGTGAGCGGTTTCCCGCTGACCGGATCTAACTGCCCCCAATCGAGTGATGCGGTAAACAACGGCAATGGCTGACCTGAGACGTTTTTAATATGCAGTACAGCTTGCACGCCCATGGCGTCCGGCCTGATGTCGGTCAGGGAGACATTCAGTTCGCCAATATTGCTCTGGAGAACCGCTGCGCTTTTGGCTGCAGGTAAAATGTAAACCCCATCGTGGGACTGGCGGTTAAGCGTGGTCTGCTGTTCCAGTGCGCTGGCTAAATCTGTCAGGCGCTGTAATTTCTGATTTAACTGGCCGACTTCGGTTTTCAGCTCAGGCAATTGCGAATTTTGTTGAGCGCAACCAGCCAGAGTCAGCAGGGCCGGGATGGCGAATGCTGCGCGAAAATATCGTGTCATGTCAGTAATTTCCTTTTCTGCTGCCCTGTAAATATCTGGCCGACAGGGCATATAAAGTCTTAGCGAGGGCGGGCAAATGCTCAGCCTCTGCTCTGCGGAGTGACTAAGTTTAACCCGATGTCAGCCAAAGTAGCGACAGCCTTTGTTGTCTTGCCACTTCGCGCTAAACTAGAGGCCAAATCGGGTCCGCCATCAGGAAGTGTTATGCATTGCCCATTTTGTGCTGCTGTTGATACGAAAGTTATCGATTCCCGCCTGGTCGGGGATGGGTCACAAGTCCGTCGTCGTCGCCAGTGTCTGGTATGTCATGAACGCTTCACGACCTTCGAAGTGGCAGAGCTGGTTATGCCTCGGGTCATTAAAAGTAATGACGTTCGTGAGCCATTTAATGAAGACAAACTGCGCCGCGGTTTTCTTAAAGCCCTGGAGAAACGACCGGTCAGTTCTGATGACGTTGAAACCGCCATCAGCCACATCAAGTCGCAGCTGCGTGCGACCGGCGAACGGGAAGTTCCTGCCAAGATGATCGGTAATCTGGTGATGGATGCGCTCAAAGGCCTGGATAAAGTCGCTTATATT
>Ga0302182_10000642_pt1 | contig 21102 bp, 18 predicted proteins | sample I_Palsa_N3_1_FD_198781 | JGI IMG/M metagenome (GOLD analysis project Ga0302182, IMG submission 198781) | Peat permafrost microbial communities from Stordalen Mire near Abisko, Sweden - I_Palsa_N3_1 | ecosystem: Environmental > Terrestrial > Soil > Palsa > Peat permafrost | place: Sweden...
TGACCGCTCTGGCAGCCTTACTGCAGCTTGGGCCGGATTTCCGATTTACCACGACTTTTGAAACAAAAGGCACGGTTTCAGATGGCGTGCTGAAAGGCGATCTTATTGCCCGTTTCGCCGGAGATCCTACCTTTAAGCGCCAAAACATTCGAAATATGGTCGCTACGCTGCGTAAGCAAGGCATTAAGGAAATCACTGGCGATGTAGTGATCGACAGCTCCGTTTTTGCCAGTCACGACAAAGCGCCAGGATGGCCATGGAATGACATTACGCAGTGTTTCAGTGCGCCGCCAGCAGCAGCAATTGTCGATCGTAACTGCTTCTCTGTGTCACTCTACAGTGCGCCAAAACCTAATGATAACGCCTTTATCCGCGTTGCTTCTTATTATCCGGTTCATATGTTCAGTGAAGTCAGAACGCTGGCCAAGGGCTCGCCTGATGCTCAGTATTGTGAACTGGACGTTGTCCCCGGTGAGCTGAACCGCTATACCTTGACTGGCTGTCTGACTCAGCGCAGCGAGCCTCTGCCACTGGCTTTCGCCATTCAGGATGGTGCCAGCTATGCGGGTGCGATTTTGAAAGATGAATTGCAGCAGGCTGAGATTCAAATTGATGGTACGTTGAAGCGTCAGACTCAACCGACGCCAGCCGGGACAGTATTAGCTCAAACGCAATCGGCACCGTTGCACGATTTATTGCATATCATGCTTAAAAAGTCGGACAACATGATTGCTGATACGGTATTTCGCACCATCGGGCATCAGCGGTTCGGTGTTCCAGGTACCTGGCGGGCGGGCTCGGATGCAGTGCGTCAAATATTACGCCAAAAAGCCGGAATTGATTTAGGTAACTCGATTCAGGTCGATGGTTCAGGTCTCTCGCGCCACGATTTGTTATCCCCGGCGACGATGATGCAGGTACTGCAATATATCGCCCAGCACGATCAGGAGCTGGATTTCATCTCCATGCTTCCTCTGGCCGGGCACGATGGGACTCTACAATATCGTGGGGGTCTGCATGAAGCTGGCGTTGACGGCAAAGTCTCTGCCAAAACGGGGTCTTTGGCAGGCGTCTATAATCTGGCTGGTTTTATCACTACGGCAAGTGGTCAGCGTATGGCCTTCGTGCAATTCTTATCGGGTTATGCAGTACCACCTGAAGATCAGCGTACGCGCCGGGCACCGCTGGTACGTTTTGAGAGTCGCCTCTATCGGGACGTATATCAAAATAACTGAGTTTTCACGATGAAATTACTGATTGTTGAAGATGACGAGCTTTTGCGGCAGGGCCTTTCGTTGGCCCTGACAGGTGAGAATTATGCCTGTGACTGTGCCTCAACGGCGGCACTTGCCCATAGTCTGATTAAAACCAGTCAGTACAGCTTAGTGATCCTGGACCTGGGGTTGCCAGACAGAGACGGTGCCTCACTCCTGCGCCAGTGGCGACGTGAAGGCATTGCACTCCCGGTATTAATTCTTACCGCGCGTGACGCACTCGAAGATCGCGTTGATGGGCTCGATGCAGGTGCAGACGACTATCTGGTTAAACCCTTTGCCCTGGTTGAATTGCAGGCGCGGGTACGCGCTTTGATTCGCCGGTATCAGGGGCAAAGTGACAATCAGATTAGCGTCGGTCAGCTCAAAATTAACCTGTCAACGCAGCAGGTATACCAAAATGAAAGTCAGATTGAGATAACCCCCAAAGAGTTCGCTATTTTATCCCGCCTGATGATGCGGGCAGGTCAGACTGTAAACAGGGAATTACTGCAACAGGATCTCTACACCTGGAATGACGATTTAGGCTCAAACACCCTGGAAGTTCACGTTCATAACCTGCGTCGTAAGCTCGGTAAAGAGCTTATTCGCACAGTGCGTGGCAATGGCTATCGTCTGGAAAACTCACCATGACCAGCATGCGTCGTCGCTTGTTGGTCATGCTGGCATTGATCCTTTTCGTTACTCAACTGACCAGCGTGTTCTGGTTGTGGCATGAAAGCCAGGAGCAGATTAACTTACTGGTCAATGACACACTGTCGGCCAAAGTACGCAATATCCACGTTGAGAAAGAGATTGCTGAAGCCATCGCATCGCTCATAGCCCCGTCATTATTGATGATGGCAGTGACGCTGCTGCTCTCCTTCTGGGCGATAAGCTGGATCATTCGCCCACTGAATCAATTACAAAACCGCCTGGATATGCGATCGGCTGATAATCTCTCCCCTCTGCCGCTGAACAGCGAGATCCGCGAAATTGTTTCTGTCACCAACGCGTTGAATCAACTCTTCGCGCGGCTTTCGCATACTATCCAGCAGGAGCGACTTTTTACCGCCGATGCAGCCCATGAATTGAGAACGCCACTTGCTGGCGTGCGCCTGCACCTTGAATTAATGGAGCAGAAAGGAATTGATGGCAGCCGAACGCTGATCGCCCGAATAGACCAACTGATGCATACTATCGAGCAGTTGCTGATGCTTTCCCGTGCTGGCCAAAATTTTGCCAAAGGACACTATGATCAGGTGGATCTGGTCAAGCACGTTATTCATCCACTACGGGAGGAATTGGAGGAAATGGTTTTGCAACGCAATCAGACGCTGATATTCACCATGCCGGAAGAGTTGGTTATTCAGGGCGATGCGGTTTTACTTAGGTTACTGGTACGTAATCTGGTTGAGAATGCCTTCCGATACGGCCCTGAACAAAGCGAAATCATTGTTACTCTGTCTCACGAAGCAGAGTCGGTGCTGATACAGGTTGAAGATCAGGGACCTGGCATTGATGAACAACAGGCCACTGAGCTCACACAGGCCTTCAAACGCATGGACCAACGTTACGGTGGCAGCGGGCTGGGGCTAAATATCATTGTGCGCATCGCCACGCTGCATGGCGGTCATTTAGCACTGCATAATCGCCAGGGCACTCCGGGACTTTGTGCTCAATGCCGGCTACCTGAAACTGCCCACAGCAGATTCTGAATGTAGGGCAATCTTGGCATTAAAAAAGGTCGCTCTGGGCGACCTTTTTTAATACTGCGCTTTTAGAAGCGGAGATTAACGTTCGTAAATGATTTCGACGCCTTCGTCGTCTTCATCATCCCAGTCATCCCAGTCTTCGTCATCTTCGGCTTCCACTTCTGCCAGCTGTTCACGATGATAGTCGTCCCACATGAACTCAACTTTCTCAGGCACAGCGGCTTCAACGGCCATGTGTTTAGGATTTTCGTTGATGAATTTCATCACATCCCAGCACAGAGCGTTAACCCCTTCACGATTGGCTGCAGAGATGAGGTAATAATTACCCTCCCAGCCCAGAGCTTCAGCAATGGCCTTCGCCCGCATCTCAGCTTCTTCCTTTTCGATCAGATCAACTTTGTTGAAGACCAGCCAGCGCGGTTTTTCAGCAAGTTTTGCATTGTACTGCTGCAATTCATTAATGATGACCTTGGCATTTTCAATCGGATCTGACTCGTCAATTGGCGCGATGTCGATAAGATGCAAAAGTACACGGCAACGTTCAAGATGCTTAAGGAAACGAATCCCCAAACCTGCACCTTCGGAAGCGCCTTCAATAAGCCCGGGAATATCGGCAACGACAAAGCTCTGTTCGCTGTCCATACGTACCACACCAAGGCTTGGAACCAACGTGGTAAACGGATAGTCGGCGACTTTCGGCTTCGCGGCAGAAACCGCGCGGATGAACGTCGATTTACCGGCGTTTGGCAGACCCAGCATACCCACGTCAGCCAACAGCATCAGTTCAAGTGCGATATCGCGCTCTTCACCTTTGGTACCCATGGTTTTCTGGCGTGGTGAACGGTTGATTGAAGATTTAAAACGGGTGTTACCCAGACCATGGAAGCCGCCTTTAGCGACCATCTGGACCTGACCGTGGCGGGTCATATCACCCAGCACTTCCCCTGTTGCCTGATCGATAACGCGCGTACCGACCGGAACCTTAATCGTAATATCTTTGCCTCGCTTACCGGTACAGTCGCTGCTTTGACCATTGGTACCACGTTCAGCACGGTAAGATTTCACAAAGCGGAAATCGATCAGTGTGTTGAGGTTTTCATCACCCACCAGATAAACATCGCCGCCATCACCGCCGTCGCCACCATCTGGGCCACCGCGTGGAATATATTTTTCGCGACGGAAACTGACACAACCATTACCACCGTCACCTGCCACGATCAATATTGTGGCTTCATCAACAAACTTCATTTGTACTATCTCCGTAAATCATTCACCGGGTTGCTTAAGTTTAGCCACCAGGTTTTGTTCTGTCCGACCAGGCCACCAACGATGGCCTATTGCGGAAAACATCGCTCCCGCCACCACCACGAATGCACCAAGATAACCCATTGTGTTAAGTACGGGTGCCGCAAACATGCCAGGCCAGGCAAGTGCCAATAAGTCTGAAAATAGCAGGGTAAATAACGGCGTCAGGGTGACGAAAGCACTCACTTGCGCCGCCTGCCATCTCGCCATCGCTTCCGCTAATGCGCCGTACCCTACTAAAGTATTCGCGCCGCAAAACAACAAGCAGGCAAATTGCCAACCGCTGAGCTGAGAAAGCATCGCCGGACTGGCCAGCGGGAGCAATGCGATAGAACATAAAGTGTACAGCAAAAATAGGATTTGCGGTGAGCCCAGTCGGCGCAATAGAACCTTTTGCGCCACACCGTAAATCACCCAAACCGTTGCTGCACCGACCCCAAGTAAAACACCTAACGTGTAATCTGTGAGTCGGGTAAAAATTTCAATCAGGCTGGTATTGAAAAACAGAACCAACCCTAAAATAAGCATACCGGCGCCAATAATCTGAGTAACGCGCATCCTTTCTTTCAGAATAATGACACTGGCAAACATCATACCTACGGGGGATAACTGCCCAATAACCTGCGACGCCGTTGGGCTGAGGTATTGCAGAGACGACCCAAATAAAACGAAATTGCCCAATAATCCACACGTGGCGACAAGGAGTAAAACCAGCCAACGCGGACTTTTGAACATCTGCATCGGAGGCAATCTATGCCGCGATGCGAGAATACAGCCCAGAACAATAGCGGCTAAGGAAAACCGAAACCAAACAATGGTAAACGGATCCATTACCACTAAAACCTGTTTCATGGCAATTGGCAGAGAACCCCAGCACATCGCCGTGGTTATCGCTAACATGATCCCTATTGGCGCCTGCGACTTTGTGTCCATATTCTTGCCAGGAGTGGGCGAGCCAGAATGTAAAAAGCCCCACAACGAATTGCGGGGCTTACATCTATTTACTTAAGACTCGAAAAATTTATTCAGCTTCGATGCTGATAAACTTACGGTTTTTCGGGCCTTTAACTTCGAACTTGACTTTACCGTCAGCCAAAGCAAACAGAGTGTGGTCCTTGCCGCAACCCACGTTGGTACCAGCGTGGAATTTGGTGCCGCGCTGACGAACGATGATGCTGCCTGCCAGTACTGCTTCGCCGCCAAAGCGTTTTACGCCAAGACGTTTAGCTTCTGAATCGCGACCGTTGCGTGTGGAGCCGCCAGCCTTTTTGTGTGCCATTGTTCCGCTCTCCTAAACTTAAGCGCTGATGCCGGTGATTTTAACGTCAGTGAACCACTGACGGTGGCCCTGTTGCTTACGGTAGTGCTTACGGCGACGAAACTTAACGATCTTAATTTTATCGCCACGACCGTGAGCTACAACTTCAGCTTTGACCAAACCGCCAGCAACTAATGGCAGACCGATATTGATTTCTTCACCGTTAGCAATCATCAGAACCTGGTCAAACTCAATTGCTTCACCAGTTGCGATGTCCAGCTTTTCAAGGCGAATAGTCTGCCCTTCGCTGACACGGTGTTGTTTACCACCACTTTGGAAAACCGCGTACATATAAAACTCCGCTTTCCGCGCACTCAACTTTGTATAGTCCAGAGGGCGCTATAAATATTCACAATAGGGCGCGAATTCTACGCAAAAAATCAGCATAAGACAAGAGCACATTCACCACAAAAGAAGAAAAAAAGCGCAGTTCTTGTGATGGCATTTATCTGCACTGTTTTTCAAGTACAATCCCCTTTACAGTAAGTGCCATGTGCCAATGTGAGCCAGACCTCATTGCGGTGAAGAGAAACACAGCCGAAAAAACACAATGAACCTAGAACAGATAATCGATCTCACCGGGCAGGACATGGATGCGGTAAACGCAACCATACTTGAGCAGTTGAATTCTGATGTATCGCTCATCAATCAACTGGGATATTACATCATTAGTGGCGGAGGCAAACGAATTCGCCCAATGATCGCCGTTCTGGCTGCACGAGCCTTGTCCTATCAGGGTAACAAGCACGTCACCGTCGCGGCACTTATTGAATTTATCCATACCGCCACGCTTTTGCATGACGACGTGGTGGATGAATCTGATATGCGTCGCGGCAAAGCGACAGCTAATGCGGCTTTTGGTAATGCAGCCAGCGTTTTAGTCGGTGACTTTATCTATACGAGAGCATTCCAGATGATGACTGATCTGGAGTCATTGCCAGTACTTGCATTAATGGCCAAAGCGGTCAACGTCATCGCGGAAGGCGAAGTGCTGCAGCTAATGAACTGCAATGATCCGGATATTACCGAAGAAAGCTACATGCAGGTCATTTACAGTAAAACTGCCCGACTATTTGAGGCAGCAGCACAGGCTTCCGCCATGTTAGCGGGTGGCACTGAAGAGCAGATTCAAGGCTTGCAGGATTACGGTCGTTATCTGGGCACAGCTTTCCAGTTGATCGATGATTTGCTCGATTATGATGCAGATGGCGAAACTTTGGGGAAAAACACCGGAGATGATCTGAATGAAGGGAAACCGACACTCCCTCTGCTTCATGCGATGAAAAATGGCAATGAAGAGCAATCGGCTATGATCCGTAAAGCGATTGAAGAAGGAAACGGGCGTCACCTTCTGGAACCGGTATTGGCGGCAATGCATCAATGGGGTTCATTGGAGCACACCCGCGCACGTGCTGAAGAGGAAGCTGATAAAGCAATTACTGCCCTGCAAGTTCTGCCTGAGTCGGAGTATCGTACTGCGCTGGAAGGGCTGGCTCATATTGCTGTCAGAAGAAACTTCTAACTGCCGCTGAGCGGTTTTGATGAACATGTACCGCCTCTGTGCGGTACATGTTGCCATCAAGATGCTACTTCAGGCATCACTCCCCGCCCGTAAACGTTGTAGCACCTCTGAGAGCCCTTCTCTGACAATAAATTTTATAATCACTTCTCGCTCGTGCTCCTTGAGTTGTTTATAGCTTTCAATCCAAATAGCCAACGGATCCTGATGAGAGGAATAGACGTATTCCGCAGATTGTTCTTTCATCTCGAGACTCCCCATCGCTTTTAGGGGCAGGCTATCAATGTGATATTCAACGGCCTTTCCCTGAACTCCATGCCGGCGGCGTTTGACCCAGGCATTCCGCCGCGCCATACCGTGTATGCCCTGAGTTGACGAAGGCAACCCATCAAAGCCAATGAGTTCATTTGCTGCAAACCACTCTTTTTTCATAACGGTCCTTTTCATCTGGCGCTCAGGCCATAAGAATATGTTAGAAATCCCTGAGGAAGTGAAAGCAAGAATAGAGAACATTCACTTTTCCATTTAAGTACTCACATTAAAACTGCAGCTAACTTATAGCACTACTTAATAGAAACAATAAACATGAATTATTATTAACCCACTTTTAAAAACGCACCTATTGGCTTTTGATGAAACTTTTTTATGAAAGAGAGAAGAGTCAAAATTACATTTTTCAGAAACAAGTAGCCTGCCAGCCATTTCTGACGAAAGAAACAAAGATTATAAACATAGAATACAACAACATAACAAATATCCACATAAACAATTAAAAATAAAGAGTGTTAAGAAACATCTAAAATTTTTATATAAACACTCTTTTATTAGAGACATCTCTAAATCGAACAACTAATAGAAAAAATAATTATTTCCGCACATGTCATTAAAAATCAAATATTTTAAAATACCACTCAGGACTAATCAGTAAAAATATCAATTATGTATTTGCGTTAACTATCAGAAAGAGATATTTTCCCGAAAATAATCAACATATTTTTTAGAAACAGAAACATCAATTATGAAAAGCAATATTTCAGATCTCGATTCCATAGTTGCACCGAAATGAAATAACTTTGAACATCTTGCCGATAATAAAAGGGAATAAACATGAAAGGACGTAAAGACAATTGGCATCAGGCTGACATCATCGCCGCGCTGAGAAAAAAAGGAACAACTCTGGCAGCCGTGTCCCGTAGCGCAGGGTTGAGCTCATCAACGCTGGCAAATGCATTGTCAAGGCCATGGCCAAAAGGTGAACGTATCATTGCAGATGCCATTGGCGTTCATCCGTCGATGATTTGGCCAAACCGTTATTTCGACGCAGTAACGTCACAACGCATTGAGCGAAAGATCAGAATGCCTAACAAAAACTGAAATCGCGCTCATAAAAAAACCGCCGGTAAATCCGGCGGTTCATCAGTATTGGCGCAACTTCGATCACTTATTGATGAAGTTTTCACCCAGCTCAATATCTTTACGCAGCACGTCGAGCATTGAGTCCAGAGAACTCTGCTCAAATGCACTCAATTTCCCGATGCTTTTCAGCTCAGCGACGCCATTTTTACCCAGCAGAATTGGCTGAGCGAAGAAGCGTGTATATTCGCCATTACCTTCAACATAGGCACACTCAACAATGTTGCTTTCGCCTTGCAGAGCACGAACCAGGGACAAGCCAAATCGAGCTGCAGCCTGGCCCATAGAGAGGGTGGCTGATCCGCCGCCAGCTTTCGCTTCAACCACTTCCGTACCCGCATTCTGGATACGTTTGGTCAAATCAGCCGCTTCGCTTTCACTGAAGGTGACACCAGGGATCTGCGAGAGCAATGGCAAAATAGTCACGCCTGAGTGGCCGCCAATTACCGGAACTTCGATATCCTGTGGCTGTTTACCTTTGAGTTCAGCAACAAAGGTGTTTGAACGGATGACATCAAGTGTCGTTATGCCAAACAATTTGTTTTTGTCATACACACCGGCTTTTTTCAACACTTCTGCAGCGATGGCCACCGTGGTGTTAACCGGGTTGGTAATGATGCCAATGCAGGCTTTTGGGGAGGTCTTCGCGACTTGCTCAACCAGGTTACGAACGATGCCCGCGTTAACGTTAAACAGGTCAGAACGATCCATGCCTGGTTTACGCGCAACACCGGCAGAAATCAGTACCACATCAGCACCCACTAATGCAGGGGTGGCATCTTCTCCGCTGAAGCCTTTGATTTTTACAGCAGTAGGGATATGACTGAGGTCGACAGCCACGCCCGGCGTTACCGGCGCAATGTCATAGAGAGAGAGTTCTGAACCTGAAGGTAACTGAGTCTTGAGTAGAAGGGCGAGGGCCTGGCCAATACCGCCAGCTGCACCGAGAACCGCAACTTTCATCCTATACTCCTTTTTTATCATAAACTTAAAAAGCGCCGTGAATTCATCTAGTTATGACCTTAATCTACTGACTGGCCAAACACAATCATCGAACCCAGATAGTGAGAAGCCACGCATTATTAAGATTGTATGTCGGCTTAATTTAAGATTATTTTGCTTATGCTTCAGCAGCATAAAACAACGATATCCAAAATAGCGTCACGAAACACGACAGGTTAACCGGCGGTTACATTACACCCGAAGCTAACATCAGGACAATATCATTTTCATAACAATTTATTTACCAACAGCAAAGAAAGTAATGCACGAAATTGGCATATTCATCACATTTAATCGATTGCACGCTGTGCTTAAAACCTTATATTCCCGATAATTCATCGTTCTTAGCTGAAGGGTTATTGCATAAAAATTCAAATATATGCATAATCCACAACACTATCGTTATGACCTTAGGGTGCAAAATGCGTAATCCTGCCAAACAGGAAGATCTGATCAAAGCCTTCAAATCTTTGTTGAAGGAAGAGAAGTTCAGTTCTCAAGGTGAAATCGTCCTCGCTTTACAGGAAGATGGCTTCGAGAACATTAACCAATCCAAAGTTTCGCGCATGCTGACCAAGTTTGGCGCGGTACGTACCCGCAATGCCAAAATGGAAATGGTGTACTGTCTTCCTGCCGAAATTGGTGTTCCAACCACGACCAGCCCGTTGAAAAACCTGGTATTGGATATTGACTACAATGAAGCCGTCGTCGTTATACGCACCAGCCCTGGAGCAGCGCAGCTGATTGCACGCCTGCTGGACTCTTTAGGTAAATCAGAAGGCATTTTGGGGACCATAGCCGGCGATGACACCATATTCACCACACCAGCCCGTGGCTTCAGCGTTAAACAGTTGTATGAAGCTATCCTCAGCCTGTTCGAACAAGAGCTGTAAAAGCTCCGTTCTCTTCTTCACGGTTCGATTAAAATTCCGCGCTCAATACATGCAGGTTACTGTCAAATATCTTCTTAAGGTACCCTGCAAACCTCTCTATATAAGTAATGCTCATTATAATTTCATTATCTACCCGTATAATTGATTTATCTCTGCCTACCCCATGCCACCGCAGCGAGTTTTACTTCCAAACTGCCACCAACAAGTCACATCGTCGTTACAATGCAGTTTCATTAGTGCGAATAACTGCCGTATAGCGCACAAATAGTCAATTCATCTTAATGCATTGTTTTTTAATAAAAAAGTATCTAATAGTTCACTTTCACGTCAGTTTTTATGCCTTTTAGTTATTAAAACCCAACAGATCACACTTATAACAACTCAAAAAACTATTAGCAAACTATTAATATTCCAGGTTACTAGATGTATACTCATTTCCGTGATGTGAATCACTGTTTGTTCGGACGCATAATAAAATCGACGAGGTTAATCATGAAAGTTACTACTGCTATCGCAACGTTAAGCATTCTCTCTGCTCTGTCATTTGGTGCTTTTGCAGCACAACCCGTTACACAGGATCAGGCGCAACATCTGCAATCTGTAGGGATGATCAGCGTAAGCGGCGTCGCCGGTGCACCCTCTGATATCCGTCAGGCACTGTCAGCAAAAGCCGATGAACAAGGTGCTAAAGCATTTCGAGTGATCGAAGTTCGTGAAGAAGGCAACTTCCACGCCACCGCAGAAATCTACCAATAAGACCAACGGGTAGTTGAAGCGAAGAGGCCTGATAAAAGCCAGGCCTGCGAAGTACGGATGTCATACCGAACGGATTTATCGCTGCACCATACCAAGCTTCCAGAGCGTTAAAGCGCCCTTCAAACTTGAAGATACAGACCTGATGAATCCAATACATGAAACGACGTTGTTATAGGGTGCTAAGACCACCGGACATCAACGTCAAAATATCAGGAAATTATCATGAAAATCATTACTACTCTCGCTGCATTAAGCCTGTTCACCGCTGTTTCATTTGGCGCGTCAGCAGCGCAACTGATCACCAACGATCAGGCACAGAATTTACAGCCAATGGGCGTGATTAACGTCAGCGGCGTTAATGGCGTCTCTATGGATATCCGCCAAAAATTGTCCGATAAAGCCGACAGCATGGGCGCGAAATCTTACCGCGTGATCGAAGCTCATAATGATGGGGCCTATCACGCGACAGCAGAAATCTACCAATAAGATCTCTGCTCTGCATAAGCCACTGATTACTCATTTTATTAAGCCCTTCATGCTTAAGTATTACCGGGCTCAACAGCCACAAACCAGCGATAAAATCTACGCTGTTGAGGCTGGAAAGAGAGCTGACATTGCCACTGCCGTGCTCTCTTGCTTCCCAGACCCTCGTCGTCCTGTCCGACGACACCCTTTGGCTCCCGTGTATTGCGGGAGCCTTTTTTTTATACACTTTCTCATGCCAGATTTCTGACATAAAAAAACACAGCCGAAGCTGTGTTTTGTTTTTTCAATTATCCACTTACAATATTAGAACTCTTCGACCACGCTTGCCTTGGCAGCCAGCGCCTCCAGCAGTTTGTTGTGAATACCGCCAAACCCACCGTTACTCATCACCAGAATATGATCGCCAGGCAGCGCGGCTTTCACCACCAAATCCACCAGTGAATCCACATCAGCGCTCCAGTGCGCAGGCTGGATACAGTGCTCGGCCACTTCAGCCACCTGCCATGGAATGTGCTGTGGCTGCAATAGGAAAACTTCGTCCGCGCGGCCCAGCGCTGGTGCCAGTTCGTTTTTACTCAACCCCATTTTCATGGTATTTGAGCGCGGCTCCAGAACGGCCAGAATACGTGCGGTACCGCCCACTTTGCTTCGCAGTGCGGCTAATGTGGCGAGAATAGCCGTTGGATGATGAGCAAAATCATCATAGACGCTGACACCAAAGGCTTCGCCTCGCAGCTCTAAACGGCGACTGGCATTGATGAAATCACCCAATGCTTTGCAGGCATCTTCTGGCTTCACACCCACATGACGAGCAGCAGCGATCGCCATCAGGCCATTGTGCATGTTGTGTTCACCCACCAGCGACCAGTGTACTTCGCCGACGTTTTCCCCCTGCAGCGAGACGACAAATGAACTGGCATCCGGGGTCAGCTTCTTGGCGTCCCACGCGCAGGTTTCAGTCTCGCCCACGAACTCCTGCTCACTCCAGCAGCCCATCGCCATCACTTGCTTCAGCGGGGTGTCATGTTCAGGCAAGATGATTTTACCCTGACCTGGTACCAGACGGACCAGATGGTGGAACTGTTTTTGAATCGCTTTGAGATCGTCGAAAATATCGGCGTGATCGAATTCGAGATTATTCAGGACCAACGTTCTTGGACTGTAATGAACGAACTTCGACCGTTTGTCAAAGAACGCACAATCGTACTCATCGGCCTCAATCACCATAAACGGGCTATTGCCCAGACGCGCAGAAACGTCGAAGTTCCCCGGCACACCGCCGATGACGTAACCAGGCTCATAGCCACAGGCTTCGAGGATCCAGGTCACCATTCCTGCGGTTGTCGTTTTACCATGGGTACCTGCAACCGCGATCACCCAACGGCCTGGGAGCACGTGGTCGTGTAGCCACTGTGGCCCTGATACGTAAGGAATACCCTGCTCCAGCACGGCTTCCACGCAAGGGTTGCCGCGGGTCATGGCGTTACCGATAATCACCAGATCCGGCTGTGGATCCAACTGGGAAGGATCGTAGCCCTGGATCAGTTCTATACCCTGATTTTCCAGTAGCGTACTCATTGGTGGATAAACGTTGTTATCTGAACCGGTAACCTGATGCCCTTGTGCACGTGCCAACATTGCCAGCCCGCCCATAAAGGTGCCGCAAATCCCAAGAATATGAATGCGCATATGTTTTCCATTAATGCCTTTAAGTCAGCCGCTATTCTACCGCTCAGAATCCTCCAGAAGAAATGGATTTGCCTAGGATTCATCCATATATTTGGGCTAAACTGCCAGCGCTAATGTAAAGGGTTTATTAACAAACCGTTATCCATCCTAGATTCAGGGAATGCGTCATGAAAACGTTAGGCGAATTTATTGTTGAAAAGCAGCAGGATTTTCCACATGCGACTGGTGAACTCACCGCCCTCCTTTCAGCAATAAAGCTCGGCGCAAAAATTATTCACCGAGACATCAACAAAGCCGGGTTGGTCGATATCCTCGGCGTCAGTGGTGTGGAGAACGTGCAGGGCGAAGTTCAGATGAAACTCGACCTGTACGCCAATGAAAAGTTAAAAGCCGCCATGAAGGCGCGCGGTGAAATTGCCGGTATCGCGTCTGAAGAAGAAGATGAGATCGTCATCTTTGAAGGGGAGCGTGCTGAAAATGCAAAATACGTGATCCTGATGGATCCGCTGGATGGCTCCTCGAACATTGACGTGAATGTCTCCGTGGGCACCATATTCTCAATTTACCGCCGGACTACTCCGCTGGGCCAGTCAGTCACTGAAGCCGATTTCCTGCAACCCGGTAACCGTCAGGTCGCCGCAGGTTATGTGGTTTATGGCTCTTCCACCATGCTGGTTTATACCACGGGTGTCGGTGTACACGCCTTTACCTATGATCCATCACTTGGCGTATTTTGCCTGTCACATGAAAAAGTGCGTTTCCCTGCCAAGGGCAGCATGTACTCGATCAACGAAGGCAACTACATCAAATTCCCGCTCGGCGTTAAAAAGTACATTAAGTATTGTCAGGAGCAGGACGAAGCCACGCAACGCCCTTACACCTCGCGCTACATTGGCTCGCTGGTTGCTGACTTCCACCGTAACCTGCTCAAAGGTGGCATCTACATTTACCCAAGTACTGCAAGTCACCCGACCGGTAAATTGCGTCTGCTGTATGAATGTAACCCGATGGCGTTCCTGGCCGAACAAGCCGGCGGTAAAGCCAGTGACGGTAAAAACCGCATTCTGGACATCATTCCGCAAAAACTGCACGAACGCGCACCTTTCTTCGTCGGTAACCGTTCAATGGTTGAAGACGCAGAACGCTTTATTGCGCAATTCCCGGATGATGCCTACCCACAATAACAACGTCTTATCTCTGTCACTTATCCATAAGGGTTCAGCTCAGGCTGAACCCTTTTTTATGCAATTGCCGATCAGACGAAGTTCTGCTGATTGAGTTTAAATACTGAGACGCTTTGTGCCAGCAACTGCGCCTGTTCTTCCAGAGAACGTGTAGCAGCGGTGGCCTCTTCTACCAGCGCAGCATTCTGCTGAGCCACCTGATCCATCTGGGTAATGGCAATATTTACCTGTTCGATACCGTGGGTTTGTTCGCTGGTCGCAATAGAGATTTCATTCATCAGGCTGGTGACACGGCGCACTTCGCTGGCGATCTCGGTCATGGTAGCAGCGGCGGATTTCACCATCGCCTCTCCTTCTGAAACCCGGTTTTCTGAATCATCAATCAGCGCTTTAATCTCTTTGGCCGACTGCGCGCTGCGCTGTGCCAGGCTACGGACCTCACCGGCAACGACCGCAAAACCTCGCCCCTGCTCACCAGCACGTGCCGCTTCGACGGCAGCATTGAGCGCCAGGATATTGGTCTGGAAGGCGATACCGTCAATCACGGTAATAATGTCTGCAATACGTTTGGAGCTGTCGGTGATGGCATGCATTTTGTCCATAACCTGATGCACCACCTTACTGCCTTTGTCGGCAATCCCGGACACGCTTTTCGCCAGCTGATTAGCCTGTTCGGAATTAGTGGCGTTCATGCGCACGGTTGAAGTCAGCTGTTCCATGCTGGCAGCAGTCTCTTCGAGGGAGGCAGCAGACTCTTCAGTGCGCTGTGCCAGGTGTACGTTACCTGCCGCCAATTCACGCGTGCCAACATCAATCTGATTACCCGCATCGCGGACGCGGCCGACCGAGGCAGACAGCGAATCCTGCATCTTTTTCATCGCCCGCATCAATCGCCCCATCTCATTGCTACGGGAGTCATCAATTTCGTGGGTTAAGTCGCCCGCAGCAATAAACTCCAGCTGTGCGATAGAGGCATTCAGTGGATGCATGATGATTTTCTGCAGGGCAAACCATGACAGAAGCGCAATAGACATGGCGATCAGGCAGGCAACAATAATAATGATCACCTGGATCCGCGCCTGCTTCTGAGCGGTAGTAATATGGCGATCGGCCGTTTCGTTGGCATACAACCGGAAATCTGCCAGCGCTTTATCGTAGGCGTTGCTGTACGGCGTCATTTTATTTTCCAGCACGTCGTAATAACCGTCGGTACTTTGTGCTTGAATAGCAGCCAGCGCGGGCTCAAGCCCATACTGTTTATAGGCGTCATAGGCAACTTTTACCGCCGTGGATAAATCTTCGCCGCGCTGGGTTTCATCGTTGATCGCCATAAACGCGGCCACCTGCTGATCGGCCTGTTTGATATAATCCGCGACCCGTCCCGCCGTCTCTTTCGAATCATCCATCATGCCAATTTCCATCTGACGAACCGCGACGCTACTGGCAACGCGCGCGCGCAGGGAAAAACTGTAGCTATTGGCTAACGCCCCAAGTTCCTCACCCTGAAGCCGATCAATTTGCTTTAGCGAAGTGGCACTTTGCCGGATAGCGCTGGCACCCAAAAAACTGACCAATAACAGAATCAGTGTCATTACGACTAACAAGGCGATCAATCCCGCCTTTACGCTCAATTTATTCAACATGCTGTAATACCCGGTTGTTTAGGAAACGGAGGAAAAAGCGAGAGAGGTACTTCGTAGGCCATACAGAGTTTTTATGTAAAGTGTTATCGGCAATCCTGCGAAATTCTTGATAAAAAACCATAAAACAGGCAGTTACAGGGAAAACCTTATTCACGGGAAACTTTCCTGCCAAGCCGGTAGGATTTAACGGGGAGAAAAAGAGAGATCGACCAGAAACACCAACCGCGAAAATGACAGGAATTCGTGGCTGACTTGGCTATAATGTGCGGCACTCCATTCCTGGTTCAACGAAGGAACCCCAAATGAGCTTACTGAATGTACCGGCCGGTAAAGACCTGCCAGAAGATATTTATGTTGTTATCGAAATTCCGGCCAATGCCGACCCAATCAAATACGAAGTAGACAAAGACACCGGCGCGCTTTTCGTTGACCGCTTCATGTCTACTGCGATGTTCTATCCGTGCAACTACGGTTACATCAACCACACTCTGTCTCTCGACGGTGACCCGGTTGACGTACTGGTCCCAACACCTTATCCGCTGCAACCTGGTTCAGTCGTTCGCTGCCGTCCAGTTGGCGTACTGAAAATGACCGATGAATCTGGCGAAGATGCCAAAGTGGTTGCGGTTCCGCACACTAAACTGAGCAAAGAGTACGATCACATCAAAGATGTGAACGACCTGCCAGAACTGCTGCGCGCACAGATCACCCACTTCTTCGAGCAATATAAAGCGCTGGAAAAAGGCAAATGGGTAAAAGTTGAAGGTTGGGATAACGCCGAAGCCGCTAAAGCTGAGATCGTGACCTCTTTCGAACGCGCTAAAAACAAATAATCGTTTTTGCGGTTGGATAAAAGAAAAACACCGTCCACTGGACGGTGTTTTTGTATGTCTCTCTCCCTGGTAGAAGAGAAAATGGGGCAACGTATTAAACGACTTTGCTCAGAGTTCTCACTTCACATCACCCGCACGTTTTACCCAATCCCCCCCTTCAATACGCGGCACTCCATCAAGTGCACGTATGTAGAGATAGATCCAGGCACTGCCGTACGGTGTGGAAATCAGTTCACGTTTATAATCTTTTGTATTACTTTTCAGTTCGTCCAGTTCAGCCATGATAGACGACGTGATGCGGTAAACTTCACAATAGACTTTCCCGTCCCCTGGAACTACTGCCGGATAGTGCCCCAGATTATAGAGCGCATACCCGTCCAACTCGTGGTCACCCAACCACTGAGCGTTAGTCATCCAATGACTGTTGCCTTGCTTGCGTCGTAAACTGCCATAAACAATTATTCGCATGTTTGGTTTCGTATAGTAAAAGTCACATGGGTTAAAACTGAAACTGATAAAGCACATCTAACGCCTGATCGATACCGGAAACGGCTTCCAGATACAATCGCGGCATCAGACGATAGCGCAGGGTTAAGGTTGCCAGCGAGTCGAAGATCCCGACGCCATATTTGACCTGCAATCCAGGTAAAACATAGCCGCTAACTACCACCTGAGAGCTGTCTCCCACGCCTTGCGTATCCAGGGCCAGATTGCTGACACCGAATGCCTCGCCGATTTTACCCACAAGTTTACCACTTTGTGCAACCCCCATTCCGATAAGCATCGAGGTCATGGCCCCACTGTCGGCTCCGGAACTGTCCAAACCTTGTCCGCGAAGCAGGTAGGACAAGGCTTCCTGCTGGGACATGGTCGGATCTGAGAATATTTCAAGTTTAGGGGCATCGGCCTCGCCGGTAACGCGAAGTCCGGCAATAACGCCATTTTCTGTGGAATCCGGATTACGGATGGCTTCCAGATTCAGCAACGGCTGGTCGGCCGGCCCGGAGAATAGCAACTGGCCTTTGCGCACCAGCAGATCCTGGCCATAGGCATGGAAACGCCCTGAAGGAATATCTATCTGCCCGTTCAGACCCAATCCGTGTTTATCCTGCACCACTTTCAGCGCCCCCTTAAGGCGCGCTTTCAGACCGAAGGCATCAAGGCGTACATCATCACCGATATTCACAATCAGATTGCTGTTGATCGGAATGGACGTCGAAGCCGGTGCTATCGGCTGCCCCTGGTTATTCAGCATCACTTCGTCCGATGAGACGCCGACCGCGCTCTCCGGCAGTTCCTGCACCGTGATACGCGCCCACGGGATATCTACCCGGCCATTGAGCGAGAAGAGCTGAGGCGTAGCTTCAAACACCAGATCCGGCGAGACGTCCAGACGCACCATTGGCGGTACCGAAACGCGCACGCGGTCTCCTTTCGCCGCAATCCGCGCACGCCAGGCATTCAGCTCACTCCAGTCAGCGTTACCATTAAGTGCTAACTGTCCGTGAGCAGTGCGGATCACTCCGTCCATCAGCGATGACATGCCGTTGAAATTGATGTTGATATTGGCATTAGTGATATCGAACGGCATGAACTGGCCGTCAAAATCAACATCCGTCAGCGCCAGTCGGCCAAAGACCTGCGGTTTCTGCACATTGCCGCCCAGACGCAGATTGGCATTGAGAATACCTGAGGCTTTCTCCCCCTCCATCAGCGCCGGTTGCAGTAACGCCATAGAAATTTTGTTGATGTTAACGCTGCCGCTCAGATTACGGCGCCCCTGCGGATCGGCAATTTGAATACTGCCGTCGAGCTGGCCGTTGTTAGCAATCTTAATCAGCCAATCAAGATTCGCGCGCCCGTTATTAAGCCCGGCATTGAGGTTGAGCGTATCAAAAGCGACCGGCAGCGGATTGCCCTGAATCAGTTGCTGCACTTTAACGCCCTTGCCCACCAGCGACAGGCTGGCCTGCGGTAAACCGCCATCGGCCTTCCAGCTCACATCTGCCTTACCGCTGAAGATGCCGCTGAGCTTCGTTTCATCGCCCAGGAAGGGTTTAAGCATCGCCAGATCAAAACGGTTGAGCAGCAAGCTGGCTTGTCCGCTGGCTCCCACATCAATGTTTTTTGGCACACATAAATCCGCGTTGGGATTTTGCCAGCAATGCGGCCCGACGGTTACCCGCTGCTCTTTGTTGAAATAATCCAGTGCAATAGAACGGCTAAGACGCCATTCACCCACCGGCGTATCAAACAACGTATTGTTGATATTGCCTTTCCAATGCTCGGTGGCACGGTCGAAACTGCCACTGAGTGCCAGACGGCCAGACACCGGCTTACCTTCAATATTCAGCTTAAGATCATGCTGTTTTTCATTACCTTTAGCATCCAGCGTCAGGTTGCTTATTTGCAAGGCATCCTGTTTTAACTGCTGTACTCGCACAGCCAGATTGCCCTGAATTTGGTCAGAAGAGCTGACGTCACCTTTGATACTGACACGGCTAATGGCCAATGCCTGCCATTTAAGATTCGTGGCGGTAAGGTCTGCCAACAGTTTTGGCGCCTTCAACTCGCCGCGTACCTGTACCATCCCCTTTGCCACACCGCCTAGCCCCGGCAGCGCGCCGTCCAGGTGCGGTGCATCGATGTTGGCATCCAGATTCCACTGGTCGCTGAGTTTACCTTTCACATCGATATTATTGCGCCCAAGTTCCAGATGCAGTTGAGGGATATCCCATTGGCCGTAATTGTTGCCGCGCAGGTTACCGCGGGCTTTCACAAGATTATTTTTCACATTGCCATCAAGTTCCAGCGTCGACACTTGCATCTGCCAGCTGCCGCCATACAGGCTACCGCGGGTGGCAATTTTTCCCTGCAACTTCGCAGGCCAATCCGGATACTGTTTGGCAGTATTGATATTATTCAGCGTCAGCAACGTATTCCAACTGATGGCTTTGCTCCAGTCCACTACGCCGGTCAGATCTGTCGTCCCCTGGAGTGCGGCAAGGCGCAACAAGGTGAGGTTGAATTGCTCGACATTCCCTTTACCGTCTACGCTGAGCGTCGCAGGTGGGATTTGATCGCCGCTGAAATCAGAGTGCAGCGACAGCACATAATCTGTCGCTTTGCCGCTGAATTTCAGTTTAAAGCCTTTAGCCTGGAACTGCGGCGTGCCCGCCAGCGGCCATTGCAGTGCACTGCTCTCCAGCGCCAGATTCAGCGGCAGACCGGCTTCGGCCAGCTGAGTTTCCAGAGATAACTCGGCCCGCACAGGGCCGGAGAGATTCAGGCCCACGTCCAGCTTCTCGCGCAGAGCACCGCCAACTTTCAGTTTGATTTTCTCGCCCTTGATAGGATCGACATTCAGCGCGGTATTGATCGTCATATTGACCGGCCAGTTGCCGTTGAGCGTGGCCTGTCCAATACCGTCCAGCGACCCTTGCGGTGAACGTACCTGCAGAGCATCAAGTTTCACCGCCTGATCCTGCGTACTCGCCTTCAACAGGAAACGGGTAATTAATACGTCGGTGTCGCCGGTCAGTCGCAAATTGTCTGCGGTGATCTGATCAATATTAAGATCCAACGGCAGGCGGAAGTCAGGAAGTTCTGGCAACAAAGGCTTAGCAAACAGTTCCTGCAGCGTTTCGCCAAGCGGTTTTTCTGGCACGGCCACCGGTTTTTCCGCCGGTTTCCCGGTGGCTTTTTCGGTCACTTTCTCGACAGCGTTATCCTGTGCCGCTTGCACAACCTCCGGCAACGGATTGACCGGGGTTTTTGGCAGGGCAATCAACAGGCCCCCAATGTGGGTTGGCAGCAAATGCAATGCACGGTCCTGCCATTGCGCACCGGTGCGAAACTCCCCCAGAGAAATCGCACGATCATCGATAGTCACGTTGACATTATTCAGCGTCAGTACGCGCAGGGTGATCGGATAAGGCGTGCTGAGATTCGTCAGTGGCTGGCTGTTCTCAGGCTCAGGGACAGGCGCCGCTGGCGTCATCTCCTTAGTATTCACTGCAACATTGACATCACTCAGACGCAGCGCATTGATACACAGGGCGCTGTTTTTAAAACAGGAAAGATCGACCGACAA
>Ga0302182_10000645_pt1 | contig 21052 bp, 14 predicted proteins | sample I_Palsa_N3_1_FD_198781 | JGI IMG/M metagenome (GOLD analysis project Ga0302182, IMG submission 198781) | Peat permafrost microbial communities from Stordalen Mire near Abisko, Sweden - I_Palsa_N3_1 | ecosystem: Environmental > Terrestrial > Soil > Palsa > Peat permafrost | place: Sweden...
AGGACGGCCGATGACCGTGGTGATTGCCAGCGGCGACGGTACGTTCGATCCCGCTGCCGCACGCGCGGCCGGCAAACCGGTGGTGTTGCTGCAGGCTGGCATCCATCCCGGTGAGATCGAGGGCAAGGATGCCGGGCTGATGCTGTTGCGCGATATCGCGATCACCCACAAATACCCGCACCTGCTCGATCATCTGGTGCTGGTCTACATCCCGGTCTACAGCGTGGACGGCCATGAGAACTCGTCGCCCTACCATCGCATCAACCAGAACGGCCCCGAGAGCATGGGCTTTCGCGGCCAGTCGCAGTACCTCAACCTCAACCGCGACTACGTCAAGGCCGATGCACCGGAGACGCTCGCCTGGTTGAAGCTGTGGCAACGCTGGCAGCCGGATTTCCTGATCGACGTGCATACCACCGACGGTGCCGACTACCAGTACGACCTGACCTGGTACACCGAGGACCCACACAAGCTCGATCCGGCGGTAAGCGCCTGGCAGCACGATGCGATCGTGAACCACGCGATGCCGGCGTATGAAAAACGCGGCCACCTGGGCTCGATCTATCTGGAGTTCAAGGACGGTCGCGACCCACGCAAAGGCATCGAGAACTTCGGTTCCGGCCCGCGTTTTTCCACCGGCTACGCCGCGCTGCAGAATCGCCCCGCGTTGCTGATCGAAACGCATATGCTGAAGCCGTACGCGACCCGCGTGCACGCGGTATATGACCTGGTCGAGCTGATGCTGGAGCAGGTCAACCAGCATCCGGCGCAGCTGCTTGCCGCCACCGCGAAGGCCGATGCCGACACCATCGCCCGTGGCCACGATGCGCAGGCGAGCGTGCCACTGACCTTCAAGTCCGATCCGCAATCGACGAAGTTCGAACTCAAAGGCTACGCGCTCACGCTCACCCATAGCGACATTTCCAACAGCAACTGGATCCAGTACGACCCGGGCCAGCCCAGGACGTACACCATCGACAACTGGAACGGCCTGCTGCCGGATCTGTCGATCAGCCCACCGGCAGCGTACGTCGTGCCCGCGCAATGGACCGCGATCATCGACAAGCTCGACGCACACGCCATCCATTACCAGCGCCTTGATCACCCGCTGAAGATCAACGCCGAGGGCTACCAGCTGGATCATCCGCAGTGGGCAGGCGAACCGTTCGAAGGCCACCTGATGCTGCGCACCTTTACCCTGCATGACGTGCCATCGCACGAAGTGGAGCTTCCCGTCGGCTCAGTCATCGTGCCCCTGGATCAGCGCGCCGCAAACGTGGCGATCAACCTGCTCGAACCGCAGGCGCCCGATTCGCTGCTGCACTGGGGCTTTATCAATGCGATGTTCGAGGCCAAGGAATACGGCGAGCCGCGCGTGCTGGAAAAGCTGGCGCGCGACATGCTGGCGCGGGACCCAGCGCTCAAAGCCGAGTTCGAGCAAAAACTGCACGACGACCCGGCCTTCGCCGCCAACCCTGGCGCCCGGCTCGAATTCTTCTTCGAGCGCTCGCCCTGGTACGCCGCCCAGCGGGTCGGTGCCTACCCGGTCTTGCGGCTGGATGCCCGGCAACTACAGAGCGTGACGGCGAATCCCTACACAACGAGCCCCAGCACCCCCTGACCTTTGACACTGTCTCACCCATGACGTTTGACCTAGCGTAAACAGGCACAGCCGCGTCTCAAGGGGTGTCTGAAAACCCGCGGCCTGGTGAAGAACAAACCACTGCATTCGCCCGATCGGCGAACCACTTACAGAGGGATATCCATGACCAAGCAGTATCTGAAGCCCCTGGCACTGGCGGTAAGCCTGGCCCTGTCGTTGACCGCCTGCGGCAAGAGTGAACAGCCTGCAGCCCCAACAGCTCCCGCTCCGGCAGCCAGCACACCGGCCAAGAGCGCCAGCGCAGCCCCGGCCGCAGCCAGCACGACCGCCACCGCAGCGGACACTGGCAAGAGCGTGTTCGACGTCAGTGAACTCGATCCGAGCTTCAAGACCTGTGAGGACTTCAACGGCTTCGTCAACGCCAAGTGGGTCGCCGCCAACCCGATTCCGTCCGATCACACCAGCTGGGGCGCATTCAACAAGCTGGCCGAGGACAGCCTGAACACCCAGCACACCATCGTCGACGCCGCCGCCAAGAATGTGGCCAGCGCCACGCCCGGCTCGATCGAGCAGAAGATCGGCTACCTGTATCAGTCCGGCATGAACGATGACGCCATCGAGAAGGCCGGCTTCGACCCGATCAAGCCCGACCTCGACGCCATCGCTGGCCTGAAGAGCAGTGCCGATATCGTCGATTATCTGGACAAGACCGCCGCCAAGGGCGACAACCAGCTGTTCAACTTCGGCTCCGGCGCAGACTTCCACGACGCCAAGGTACAGATCGGTTACGCCGTTCAGGGCGGCCTGGGCTTGCCCACCAATGGCTACTACGCCGATGCCGACAAGAAGGATATCCGCGACGCTTACGTCGCCTATATCGCCAAGACGCTGGCATTGACCGGCGTGTCCGACGCCGACGCCAAGACTCAGGCCGACCTGGTCATGAAGTTCGAAACCGACCTCGCCAAGGCCTCGCTGTCGCCGACCGAGATGCGCGACCTCAACAACGAATATCACTTCGTCAGCGTCAAGGACGCCGACAAGGTCACCCCGCATTTCAGCTGGGAGAAATTCTTTACCACGCAGGGCGTGACCATCGACAAGGGTTTCTCGCTGTCGCAGCCGAAATTCTTCGCCGAGTTCGACAAGCTGGTGGCCACCGCGCCGACAGCCGAATGGCAGGCCTATCTGCGCTTCCACACCATCGACAATGCCTCCTCGGAGCTGTCGAAGAATTTCCGCGACAACAAGTTCGCGTTCTACGGCACCACGCTGGCCGGTCAGCCGCAGCAAAAGGATCGCTGGAAGCAGGTGCTGGACGCGGTCAACAGCTCGATGGGTGAAGCACTGGGTCAGCTCTACGTGGCCAAGGAGTTCACCCCCGAAGCGAAAAAACGTGCTGAAGAACTGGTCACCAACGTGCGCAATGCACTCAAGGCACGCATTGAAAACCTGGACTGGATGAGCGCCGAGACCAAGACCAAGGCGATCGACAAGTGGAACCAGTTCCTGCCGAAGATCGGCTACCCGGACAAGTGGCGTGACTGGTCGGGCCTGAACATCATGGGCGACAACTTCTACGCCAATGTGGAGGCGGCGCAGAAATTCAACTACGACTTCGACCTGGGCCATATCGGCAAGCCGACCGATCGCGAGGAATGGGGCATGACCCCGCAGACGGTCAACGCCTATTACGATCCGAGCACGAACACCATCAACTTCCCGGCCGCGATCCTGCAGCCGCCCTTCTTCAACGCCAACGCTGATGATGCGATCAACTACGGCGGCATTGGCGCGGTGATCGGTCACGAATCCAGCCATGGCTTCGACGATCAGGGCAGCCAGTTCGACGGCCTGGGCAACAAGAGCGACTGGTGGACCAAGCAGGATCAGACGCAATTCAAGGGACGTACCGCCAAGCTGGTTCAGCAATTCGATGACTACGCGCCGATCAAGGACCAGCCGAAGCTGCACGTCAACGGCAACCTGACCCTGGGCGAAAACATCGCCGATCTGGGTGGCCTGAACGTGGCCTATGACGCCCTGCAGACTGCGTTGAAGGCGAACCCGACCGAGGCCGCACAGAAGATCGACGGCTACACCCAGGACCAGCGCTTCTTCCTTAACTGGGCCCGCGTATGGCGCGGCAGCATGCGTGAGAAAACCGCCGTCCTTCGCCTCAACATCGACCCGCATGCTCCCATGGCGCTGCGCGCGATCGGCGCCCCGTCGAACATGCCGCAGTTCGCCGACGCGTTCCAGTGCAAGCCCGGCGACGCGATGGTGCGCCCGTCCGACAAGCAGGTGAAGATCTGGTAAGTCGTCCCTGCTAACGGTCGCGCGAACAGCGTGACACACAAGCCTGAGCCCCGCATGCGAATGCGGGGCTTTTTGTTTCCAAACCAACCTTTGCTACTTCAAGCTCAAGAAATGGACGAAGGGCGCAATCACTCCCACCAGAGCAATCAATATAGCCAGACCCAGACAAATCCTGATTCTAACGAGCATGCCAATTTGAATATCCGAAATTGCCCTGTATCTGAAAAGCATAACAACAACTACAAGCAGCACAAAAAGTGAAAACAGGCCATCCCCGAGCGCAGAAATGGCAGTTGACACTCCACCCATACCAAGAAAAACATGTCGGCAGCATACGAATGCCATCAATAGAACAAAGGCGGCTCTGACAAAGTCAAAAAAACCCGTTTTCATAAAAACCCTTGGATCTTTCAGTGAGTATTTTATGGCTTAGAAAAAATTTGGCAATGCGTTCGATTTTCAATATGGACGCACGCTATACAATACCCACTGTTGATAAGGACGCCAGTCGGAAAATGCAATTCAATACCCAGGCGATTTAAATTCTCTACTTCTGAACCTCCCTGTATGAGCCCGTCAGGCGTCCCAGGGTAGTTATAATCCCGTTGCGATGCACTAGGCAGCCCAGCTGCAGCATCGGCAGTTTGAGGTATGGGATTACCAAAAGCATCTTTTGCGGAACCCTCAATAAAATCTTGCTTCTGCGTAATCAAATTATATTGAAGCATTACAGTGCTTTTATCCGGGAAAACGACACGGCTCGTTATTGTCGCGGGCGATCGCAGCCCAGAAATAATTGAGGCATTAACTAGATCCACCAAAGAAGTTCTAACTTACATCGTAAGCGTTCCGAACAGATCACCTTTCCAATTATTCATTAGTGAACTTGTAACGGCATCCCGCGCCTGCGTGTTAGACACCACGTCGAAAGCAGTGATGGTAGATGCAGCCGGCGCACTCATCAGATAATTCGAGGTAGTAGTTTTAAGCCTACTCGAGCTAGTCACACTGCTCAAAGGGATGTTAAGTGATCCGCTCAATGAAATTGACAGAGAAGAACCATTTGCACCATAAAAATTCTGAGTAGCATTAAACAATAATTGTTCTGCTGGCGTAATGGAAATGGTTGTTACTTTTCCTCCGCCCGATAGAGGCGAGGCGAGCGGCATTTTCCCGCCAACCACCAAGGGAGTGACTATACCCCTAACCCTCAAGTGTGTTAAATTTCTATTAATTAGATCAAAAAAGTAATAATCGCCGTTACCAAGATCTTGAGCGCGAAATTGCATTGCCATCTGGCTGGTTGTTGCATACAATCGTATTATCGTCGACAATTTCCTCGTCAGCAAACGCCGAAAAGCTTGTCAGGACTAGGATTACTAAAATCAATCGTTTCATGAACTTTTTCATTTGTTGACTCCATCGACCCTTGTGAAAGATCTGGACTATCAAGGTACACGCCTTCGGTAGACGTAAAAGTTCGACCAAGCTAATGACATCCGAGAAGACCTGCCGAAACGCAGCGTTTTTTGCACCGTGCCGTACTGGCTTACGAAAGCCTCAACCGCACTCCGCAGTATTAATAGAGTGCGTTATACGATCGCAAACCATCGCGATCAGACTGCGTCCAAATTCGTGATTCGGTCAAGGCTAATTTAAACTTTCAGCCAACCCTTTCGTATTAGCATGGTGAAGCCTTACTTTTTAGCGCATCCGTCCGAGCATATCGGGGCATTTGATTGGCTAAATTTCACCGATTTGCGGGAACTCGAGGACCCGAACCCACGAAACGCGGCGTCGGGCATTTCGAATCGCCTCGAAAAAGGGCTCTCTCTCTATCTGAGTGGAAAGCACGGACTCCTGACAGCGCATGGAAGCGTGGAGTCGTTGGTCTTGGATCGGCATGGACGAGGAATGTGGCTCGATCGCCTCTAATTCACTGACGCTGAGGGACGCAGGCAGGCTTCGGCCATACAAAACCGCTTTTACCGACTCCGCCACGATCGCGAACTTACCGTCAGGCGCAAATAGATGCCAACAGTTACCACGCAATAATGAAAGAACCCGAAAAAGCCGAACGTGGTAGGCGCCGAGGTAGGCGCCGACAAAACTCCAGGCTGTGCATCGGCAGCCCCGCTGGCGTGACCATCTCGAATCACTAGACCCGGTGGTGCGCCTGCGCGCCCCTCATCGACGCCGCTCCCTAGGTGAACTCCGGCACCATGATCGTGAGGAGTGGAAGGCCGTGAAGGTGGCCGAACGGCGGTAGGCATGGGAAGCCCGGCCGCAGGAGCCAATCGCTGGCCGAGCGCCAGTCATTTGCTGGCGCTGCCATAAAACGGTGGCTTCTATGGCAGCCCGCCCCAGCGCGCCGAGTAGTCCGTTGAATCCTATCGCCATACAGCCGCGCAAGCGCGTCCTGACATTGGCCGGCCCAGGGCGATAAACGTGACCGTGCCGGCTTCACAGATTCGTAACCACATGTGATAATAGTAACGATTCGCATTTGCAATGAATGTCAGCAGCGGCCAGCCTCATTGCGACCCAATGCGCCAACCGATTGTTTTAAATAAAAATTTAACAAGGCTTCCTCATGCCCCGCTACTTCCGTGCCAACCCGCTGCATGCCGCCCTGATGGTTACGTTTGCCATTCCGATGACCGCGTTGGCCCAGACCACGCCGCCCTCGACCGACACCACTACCACGGCTCCGACGAAGACTCCGCCCCCGAAGACGCAGACCCTGAGTACGGTCAATGTCACCGGCAGCGTGGTCGGCAATCACTACGATGTCGACAGCTCCAGCATTGGCGCCAAGGTACCGGCCGCGCTGCGCGACATTCCGCAATCGGTGGTCGTGGTGAACCGTGACCTGCTGGATGCACAGGGCGCGACGTCCTTCCAGGATGCGCTGCGCAACGTACCGGGCATTACCATCGGCGGCGCCGAAGGCGGCCAGATCGGCAACAACATCAACCTGCGCGGCTTCACTGCCCGCACCGATATTTACCTGGATGGCTTCCGCGACCCCGGCCAGTATTACCGCGACATCTTCGACCTGTCGGCCATCGAAGTACTCAAGGGTCCGTCCTCGATGATGTTCGGGCGCGGCTCCACCGGCGGCGTGATCAACCAGGTCAGCAAGGAGCCCGAGCTCAAAGCGTTTGGAACAGTGTCCGCCACCGTCGGCACCGATGATCGCTATCGCGCCACGGCTGATGTCAACCAACCGCTGTCGGATACCGCCGCGTTGCGCGTAAACGTGTTCGGGCAGGACCTGCAGTCCACCCGCAACGTGATGGAGAACCAGGATCACGGCATCGCCCCGTCACTGCGCCTGGGTATCGGCACCTCGACGCAGATCACCCTGTCGGCCCTGCTGCAACGTAATGACGACATGCCCGACTATGGCCTGCCGCCGATCAACGGCCGTCCGGCGGACGTGAACCACGCCAACTGGTACGGACTCACCGATGACCACACCGACCAGACCGTCAACAGCTTCAACGCACGTCTTGAGCACACCTTCAGCCCCGACGTCACCCTGCGCAGCCAGCTGCAATACAGCCAGTACACCACCAATGCGCGCGAGACGGCCGCCAACAGCGTGGTGACAGCGGCGGGTGTGACGCTGAACAAGACGGCCGGCAACCCCACCAACCTGCCCCTGTCGGATCTCTACGTGCAGCTCGCCAGCCATGATCGCCTGATCCACGACGATGTCCTGGACAGCCAGACCGACCTGGTCACCAAATTCGACACCGGCAGCTTCCAGCACACCTTGATCAGCGGCATCGAACTGGCCCACGAGACTTACAACAACCAGAGCTATATCCGCAACGGATTGCCGCTGCTGTCATTGCTCGATCCGGCCCAGGAAGCCACGCCTGCGAATGTGACCACGACCGTCGGCAACTACGCGCAGTCCAGTGCCGATACGGTGGGCATCTATGCCAATGACACGATGCGGATCAACGATCAGTGGATTGCCGTGGCGGGCCTGCGGCGGGATCGTTTCAGCGCGGACATCAGCAACACGGTGTCATTGCCCGGCTATGCGACCCAGACGGTGTACTTCACCAGCGTGCGCGGCGGCTTGATCTACCAGCCCAGCGAAACGCAGTCCTACTACGTGTCTTACGGCACCTCGTTCGACCCCTCGCTGGAAACCCTCACGCTGACCAACGGCACCCAGGACCTGGCGCCGGAAAAGAACTACTCCTACGAAATCGGCGGCAAGTGGAATCTTATCGACGACACGCTGCAGATCACCTCGGCGCTGTTCAACCTTGAGCAGACCAACGCCCGCACCGAAACCTCCAGCGGCGAATACGTGCTGGACGGCAACATCCGCGTGCGTGGTGCGGAGCTAGGCGTCGGCGGCCATATCACCGAGCACTGGCAGGTGTTCTCCGGCTATACCTTCATGAACGCCAAGGTCGTCAAGGCGATGGATGGCACCCAGGGCAATGTACCTGCGAACACACCGCGCAACACTGCCACCGCCTGGACCAGCTACACCTTTGCCCGCAACTGGGAAGTCGGCGGCGGCCCCAGCTACATGTCGCAACGCTACGCGGCGAATACCGATGTGGTCAGCGTCGGTGGCTACACCCGCTGGGACGCCACGCTCGCTTATCATCAGCCCGTCTACGATGTACGCCTGAACGTGCAGAACCTGACCAACAAGCAGTATTTCGACGCGCTGATCCAGTCGGACGGCGGCCGCTCGGTACCCGCAGTCGGTCGCACGGCGATGGTGACCTTCACTTACAAGTTCTGACTGGAGAACGCCGATCATGCTGGTGCACGTGCCCGCCCTGCTGAGCGGCGAACAACTGGAGTTTTTCCGCGCCCGGCTCGACGCCGATGACGCGCCCTGGACCGATGGGCGCGTCACTGCCGGGCACCAGGGCGTGCACGTGAAACAGAACCAGCAGATCGCCGAAGGTTCTACGCTGGCGTGCGAATTGGGCGACCGGGTGCTCGCTGTACTAGAACGGCATCCGTTGTTCATCAGCGCAGCGCTACCGAACCGCGTCTATCCGCCGATGTTCAACCGCTATCAAGGCGGCATGCATTTCGGCAGTCACGTCGACGGTTCGGTGCGGCTGTTACCGGGCAGCGGCGCGAAGTTCCGCACCGATGTCTCCGCCACCCTCTTTCTTGCCCCACCGGAAAGCTACGACGGCGGCGAGCTGCTGATCGACGACACCTACGGCACGCAATCGGTAAAGCTGGCCGCGGGTGACATGGTGATTTATCCCGCCAGCAGCCGGCACCGCGTAACGCCCGTCACCCGGGGTGCCCGCGTGGCGTGTTTCTTCTGGGTACAAAGCTTGGTGCGCGACGATGGCCAGCGTGCGCTGCTGTTCGATCTGGACAACGCGATCCAGCGGCTCACCGCCACCGGCGCCGACGAGTCCGCACGCGTGCATCTCACCGGCTGTTATCACAACCTGCTGCGGATGTGGTCGGATATCTGAGCTGGCGCTGGCCGAACAGATATGGCGCACCCAGTCATTGGCGCCAGCCAGCGCGGGAATTTCGACGCCGACGCTACGGTGCGCCAGTACATCGGTTCACAACGGCGCTGAATCCCGCCAAGCAGAGCGATAAAAAAACAACGCGAGCAAATGAAACCGCGTCTAGCCGAAGGCGTCGGTATCGTGCCTGACCGCTACATTCAACTGCTGCGATGCCCAGCCCAGCCACAACAGGATCAATGCGATCAGCAGCTTCTGGGTCACACCTTGCGGCATCACCTTCCAAAACGCCAATATCAGCAACTGCACGAAAGCCATGCAGGCCACGATGAGGCCCACATAGGCATCGCGGCGCTTGCGCGGATCGCGCAACCAACGCGATGACAGCAGCATCATGCCCACCGTGAGGCACAGGAACGTCGTTTCCGCTGTCTGGTCATGGATGATGCGCGCAAGATCCCGGTTCGGCCCGCGCATATAAAGTTCAGTGGCCGCCACCACGGGCAATGCCAGGGCCGCAGCGAAAAACAGCGCACTGGCCAGCCCGCTGCGCAGATCCGGGCGCGTGGCCTGATAGCTGGCCCAAGCCAACACGGCGAGGGCGCACGCCATCAGGTAGTACGCTGCACGCAACCACGCACCGCCCTCACCTTTCAGGTAGGCGCTGAGCGGCATGGTGATGGGATTGAGGTCGGTGCGGGTCACCTGCAGCACGAGTGCGGTCACCGCAAAATCGACGACCGCAACCAGCAGCAGAGTGGCGGAAAAGCGCAGATGAAAGCTGGAACTGACCTGGTCCATGACACTGATTCCCGATGCGGCTTGCTTAACAGCAACGCGGACTATGTGGAGATATTGAACCGGCTCTTGATCTTTGGCGGGTGCCAGTGCGTGATGGTGATCGCGTAGTGTAGTGGTGGTTCCGGCAACAGCAGGATCAACAGAAACACGCAGGACACGATGCTGGTGCCGAGCAGGAAGTTGGCGGAGATGGATAGAGCTCAAGGGTTGCGCGCAAGACGTGCGCTGGCAGTGCATCAGTCGACTTCCAATCCAGGCTGTTCTCGATCTGCACTGGGATACATTGCATTCGGGTGTGCTTCGGCGGCCCGACCATCGGCAGCATGCGCTACCAGCCAACGCGCCGAACGTAAGAAAATACGATACTTTATTGATCGGCTTCATATTCCGCCGACGAACGGTCGCTTTTCCCCGACGGACGGCAGTTCAAATCGACGTCTATCTGGGTCAATATGAATCCAGCTATCCATCATTAAGTTTGCACGTCCGCAACAGCAGCGTGTCGGCAAATTTAAACCTATGCCTCAATCATTGGATCGGGCACAGGGGATTCAGGGGATTCAACGGACACCGTCCGGTGAAATCAGACAATGGGATTCGACGCCAACAGGGGGCGCTCCATCCATGAATTCGTTGCACACGCCTCGCAGGCCCTCAGCCGGGTTCACGCTGACGGAATTGCTTGTGGTGATCGCCATCATCGCGATCCTCGGCGCGCTCGCCGTGCCCTCATTGAAGAGCGTCACCGCGCAGGACAGGATGGCCAGCGAGATCAACGACCTCAATGGCGATATCGAGTTGGCTCGCTCGGCGGCAATCAAGCAGGGCGTGACAGTAACGATCTGCGCAGCGGCGACAGCCGCTGATACCACGGCTACAAATACCGCGAGTTGTGCGGGAGGCGCGACGGGTTGGAATGCGGGCTGGATCGTCTTCACTGACGTTGGTGGTGCCGCCGGCGTCGCCAACCAAACCTACGCTATAGCGTCCGGGGACACCCTACTGCGTATCCATCCGGCCCTGCAGGGAGGAGATACTGTGAAAACGACCGTAGGATCACTGACATTCAATCGCATGGGTGGCAGCGCCTTCGCCGGCAACATCACCCTCAGCCTGCACGATACAAACAATACCGCGGCCTGGCTGCGGTGCCTGGTAGTGTCCGAGGTGGGACTGAGCGTACTGAACACCGCGACACAAGGTCCAAACCCAGGGACTTGCCCATGACTCGTACTTCCTACATGCAAAACCGCGGCTTCACCTTGATGGAAGTCCTGGTTGCCCTGGTCATCATCTCCATCGGCGTCCTGGGTATAGCGGCGATGGAGGCCACGGCCATTGCCAGCACACACACCTCACAAACAGAGTCGCTGGCGTCCATCGAGGCCCGCAGTCTGGCTGACGCCATGCTAGCCAATCCCGGTTATTGGGGAAGCGGACTTTTCCCAACCGAGACGTTTACTGTGTCGGCTCCGGCGGCAGGCTCCTCGATAGGCACGGTGAGTGATACCACCTTGGCAGGGGAGACTACTAACTGCGCCACGACTCAATGCACAGCCCAACAGCTAGCCGGCTATGACGTGCAGAAATGGGGGTGGCAATTGAACAACCAGGTCCCGGGCGCAACCGCATCCATCAGCTGCAAGCCGGTTAACCCCTACACCTGCAGCATCACGGTGCTCTGGACGCAAAAGGCGACCGCCGCGATCAACAGTGGCACCCAGAGCACGGCCACACCAACGACCATGAGCTATACGCTCGTCAATCAATTCTGAGCACTATGCGCAAGATCCCCGCCAATCAACGTGGTGTGACCCTCATCTCCCTGATGATTGCCCTCCTCATCGGCTCGTTTCTACTTGCCGGCCTGTTTCAGCTCTGGTTCCAGACGCGCCAAACGTTCAGCGCTCAAGGGCAGCTTGCGCTCCTGCAGGATAATGAACGCATGGCACTGACCATCATGGCCAACACTATACAAACAGGCGGGTACTACCCGCTTTATCTCAATTATATAGCCCCATTCCCTGCGACGCCCTATTCACAGACGGTGTCACTCCCAGTGAGTGGAGTTTATGCCACGCAGGGACAGGCCATTTATGGCTTTAGTACCACAACGGGAACGACAACCAGCGACACACTCGATGTTCGCTTCGTGGCCGATAAGAACACGCTGGATTGCCAGGGCCAATCCTACGCAGGAGGAACATATGCAGTTGGCTCGGTTGTCAACAACACCTATTCCGTCGCCAATGGGAATCTGCAGTGCTCGGTCAATGGCAATACCGCGGTTACGATCGTGAGTGGAGTTGCAAGTCTATCCATGCTTTACAGCGTTGCCATCCCAAGCACCACTCCCCAAGCGTATCAGTATATGACCGCCGCCACGGTTACCACTGATAACGACTGGTCCAATGTTCAGTCTGCCGAAATATTTCTGACCTTCAATAATCCGTTATATGGACAGGCAGGGCAAAGTCAGTACATACCGCAGGTTTCCAGAGTCGTCGCGCTTACGCAAACAGCCCTGTGACCCATTTGTATCATTCAATCCAGAAGCGATTGCCGATCAGACCTATGAATTTCGCAATGACATCCAGAACTCGGGCAGAAGGCGGTTTTGTACTTATCGTCAGCCTGCTGCTGCTGATCGTAATGACCTTACTGGCCGTCGGCATGTATCACAGCTTTCGTGTGCAGGAAAACATGGCCGCGAATACCAAAGAAAAGGCACGTGCCTACCAGGTTGCCGAGAGCACGGAGCAATATGCGGAGTACTTGTTGAAAACCGATCTCTCGCTCCTTGCGCAAAACAGCAACTGCCCCACGGCCGCAGCGATCGTCAACCCTCCTACAACACCAGCAACCGTTTGCACCGGTGGTATAGCGGTTGTCATCCAGGGCCCGACAGCCAACGGCCCAATGACCCTCACAAATGGCCAAGTGTATTCAGGCATGGTCACCCCCCTGAATATTCAAGTGAACGGCGGCAGCAGTACTGGTGGGGGCACGTATTACGCCCTTCCGCAGTTCTTTATCGAATACCTGGGCATCACACCTGATGGCCTGGGCCAGATCTACCAGATCACCGCACTGGGCTACGGTGGCAACGCAAACGCGGTTGCCGTGGTGCAAAGCACCTACAAATTGGAAAGTGGTATCAAAAACCTTGGGACGCCGTGATGAATACGATTCGGATGACACCAGCGTGGATTTTGCTCGCAGTAGGGATCGTCCTTACCGGCCTCCTGGCCTGGACGCCGGTGGCGAACGCTCAAACAGCGAATGTTGTCCAGGACGGCTTCACTGGGACCAGTGCCACCTTGAGCTGGGCTCCATTCAATGGGGCCTGCCTTACCGCTGGCAACGGAACCGGGACGGTACCCGCCTGCAAGGGCTTGGCTTACTACGGGACACAGACTCAGACCGGATTGACCAATAACGCGGATTCCTCGGGCAGTGGCGCGTTGCGCCTGACTAATGGCTGCCCAAATGGCTACGCCAACGGCGGATGCTATTACGACCAGAACGGTGCCATTATTTCCACCACGCCCTTTGCGTCCAATGAAGGTATTCAGGTCACATTTACAACATATACGTACGGCGGTGATAATTCCGGTGGACACGGAGCAGATGGCATCGGCTTTTACCTGTTGAATGGCGCGGATGCCACTGCGGTCACAGTGGCAGCAGCCAATCCCAAAAATACTAGTAATACCAATACCTGGAATCTCGGGTCCTGGGGCGGCAGCCTGGGTTACAGCTGCTCGAATTCCAATTCGCCTTACCTAGGCATGACCGACGCCTATATTGGCCTTGGCATGGATGAGTACGGCAACTTTCTCAACAATAGCGATAACACCGCCACCGGCGATCAAGCCACATCTGTCAACGGCGGCAATGGCGCCGAATATCAACCTGGACGCATCGGCCTGCGCGGCTACGGCAACATCAATCTCGTATCGCTCCAAGCCGCTGTAAACGCAGCGGGTGGTGGATACACGGTAACGTCTAATGATGTCCAAAACGTCTGCAAGAACGGTGGCACCTTTACATTCAACAACGGCACGTATACGAGCACCTACAATTACGCATATACCTACCCACAGGGCGGCGGTTACAGCCCGATTGTCAGTACTCTTGTCACTACAAGCTACGCCTCTAACACGAGCCCATCCACCTGCACAGCTCCTAGCACTCCCGCGACTACGAGCAAAACCAGCACCACCGGTGGCGCCGGTAGTGGCACGACCCCTTTGACGTATTCGGGCGCTCTGTATTCGCAGACCGCCAGTACAAATACCCCGAACTCAACGGTAGTTACGGGCACCCCGACGGTGTCTACAGCCACACAGAAAATCAATAAAAAAGATGTTACCTGCACAACAACCGTGACTCCAACGGTAACCACCTCAGTAACCACCACCAGCTATACCTATACATCGCAAGGAAACACTATTTCCGGAACCACCAGCTCCACCAACGATGGTGATGCGATCACTCCCCAGTTTGGCTTGGTGGGTGGCACTTATTATCCAGTCACGTCTACCCAGACCACGACGGAGACGGCGAATACCTCCACGATCACGCCGTTGCCCGACTATGCCGCGATACCCAATGCGTTCGTCAACCTGACGACGGCCATAGCCAACGAAAGCACGTCAACAAGAACTAACGCGACACCGATTGCCTACAAGCTTCAGATTACCAATGCCGGTTTGCTGAGCCTTTCGTATAGCTACAACGGCGGCACCTACAATCCCGTGCTCACCAACCAAAGCATCGCGTCCTCCAATGGCACGATGCCAAGCAGCTTCTTGTTTGGCTTTGGTGCTTCCACCGGCGGCAGTGACAACGTTCACGAGATCACCTGCTTCATGGCCACTCCCGCGAATGTGTCAGCCAGTTCGGTCGGACTGAACGTGCAGCAGGCGGGCCAAGTCAAAACAGGTACACAGGTCTATCTGGCCTATTACCACCCCAATAACTGGTGGGGCGAACTCGATGCGCAGAGTCTGGTGCTCACCGGGACCGTCTTGTCCATCGACTCGACCGCCAATTGGGATGCATCGTGCGTCTTGACTGGCGGGGCCTGCCCCGCCACCACCGCGACCAGCGGGAATCCACAGACCACGCGCACGCTGCTTACGTCGAGTGGCGCCGCTACCAACCCGGGTATCAACTTCTCGAACACCACCGGCTTTACCACTGCGGGCGATACCGCCGCCTTCGGCCTGTTGACCGCAACCGAACAGAGCTGGCTCGAAACCGGAACTCCCGGCACCGCCGCCAGTGGCGCGCTTCTGCTTGCCTACCTGAGTGGTGACCGCAGCAACGAGATCCCCTCCTCAAATGCAACAAGTACGCAGATTTATAGAAACCGCACCAGTGTTCTGGCCGACATCATCGACTCCAGCCCGACGTGGGTAGGCGCACCTTCTCTTAGCTATCCTGCGGTCTGGGGCGACCTGTTGTATCCAACGGCAACTGTTCCGGAAAACGCCACCGGCTCAACAAGCTACCCGACGTTCCAGGCTAATGACGTGTCACGACTGAATGTCGTATACGACGGCGCAAATGACGGGTTCATGCATGCTTTTGAAACGGGTTCCTATAACGCCGACGGCAGCTATAACAGCGCAGGCAATGACGGCAAGGAACTGTTCGCTTATATGCCCCAGGCTGTCCTTAATACCATTCACAACGGCACTACGCCGACGCTGGATTATTCGAGCCCGAATTACTCACACAATTATTTTGTGGACGCAACGCCCGGAACCGGCGATCTCTTTTACGCCAATACCTGGCATACCTGGCTGGTTAGCGGCTTGGGCGCGGGCGGCAATGCGATCTTCGCCATCGACATCACCAGTCCGGGAACCGCCTTTACCGCCTCGAATGTGATTGGCGAATGGGGCACCGGTGCCGTTCCCGGCACGAATCCGCTGGTCTGCTCGGGCGATACAGGGACCGGGACGACAACGCCCACCCTGTGCAGAAACAATCTGGGCCAGAGTTACGGGACACCGCAGATCCGCCGCCTGCACAACGGCGGATGGGGCATTATTTTCGGTAATGGTCTTAACAGCACGACTGGCCACGCCGGCATCTATGTCATGACGATTACGGCCTCCGGCGTCCCTTCCACGGTGTATTACCTGGACACGGGCACTGCGGGCTCCGCCGCCAACCCCAACGGCATCGCGTATGTGACCCCGGCGGACGTCGATGGCGATCACATCACCGACTATGTCTATGCGGGCGATTACTACGGGAACGTGTGGCGGTTCGATCTGACCAGCTCTACTGCAGCCAACTGGGCGGTGACGAATTACGGCACCAGCACCACCGGCCCTGCTGAGCCCCTGTTCACGACACCTACCACGACCACGACCGCTTGTTCGGTGACCATAACCCCCCCAGCAACAACCTGCCCGACAGGTGATTCGACAACAGTAACCACGACCCAACCCATCACGACCTCTGTGGTGGTCCTTTCGGTAGCACCCAATGCTGCCGGGACACCACGCATCATGGTGGAGTTCGGTACCGGCGCCGTAACACCACAGTCAACGGTCTCGTCAATCCAGTATGCCCCCGGCCAACAGGCGCTCTACGGCATCTGGGACTGGAACGTGGGCAAGGCAGGTACCGTCGGAGCCAACTATGACGGCCTGTTGGGAACAACCCTTGCGCCTACTGATGCGTTTACGATCAGCCAACTGCAGCAACAAACGACCACGACCACCACTTCCGGCTCCCTGGGCTACCGCACGGTCAGCAATTCGTCCATCTGTTTCGTGGGGATGAGTTGCAGCACCGTCGGCACAGGTGGGACTACCACCGTTGCAGCAGGGACCCAATTTGGGTGGTACATGAACCTGCCTGGTTATACCGGTTTACCTACAACCGCGACCGGTCCAGGGCTCAATTATCAGACCGAGCAGGTCATCTACAGCCCGATCGAAGCCGAGGGTGCGTTTATCGTCAACACCACAATCCCGGCGAACAATGCTCCCCTGACCTGCACCGTTCAGAACGCTCAAGGCTGGACGATGGGAATCAATCCGGCGATAGGCGGTTCTCTCGGACAGGCGTTCTTCGCTGGCAGTAGCATCAGCGCCACCGGCCAAGCCGTCAGCGGCATTGCGGTCAATGCCACAGGTAGCCCCTCGGTAGTGACAGCCAACGGGACTCCCTACCTGATATCGCAGACCACTAGCGGTGTCGGCACCGTCAACCAGATCACTCCGCCAGGCAATTTGATCGGTGGACGGTTGACATGGATCGAGCTGCGCTGAAAACGGTGAACAGCAATGCACACGATATCCGTCACGCAACAGGTCACCACGGGAAAAGCCGAAGCCATGCAACACGCCACGAGGATGCACCCACTTCGATCAGGGCGGAGGGAGCTGGCACGACAGAGTCTTGCCGGATTCACTTTGATCGAACTGATGATCGTAGTGGCGATCACGGCCATTCTCGCCGCGATTGCCATACCGGCTTACCAAAAGCAGATCATGCAGTCGCGCCGCACTTCGGCAAAAACAGCACTGCTTGATGTGGCCAGCCGGGAAGAAAAGTACTTCGCCACCAGCAACTATTACCCCTTGAGCTCCGTCGGCTATGCGAATGTGACAGCCGGTGTCATGCAGGTCCCGAACAACACCAATGAGGACTACTACAGCGTAGGTATCGTTGTAACCGCCGCCGCGGGAACCACTCCTGCGAGCTTCATAGCAACGGCTATTCCAGCAGGTACCCAAAAGAACGATAGCTGCGGCACCTATACGATCACGGACCTCGGTGTGCAAAGCGCCTCCGGCACTACTAGTGGAAATGGCAGCGGTTGTTGGTGATCCGTCGGCGATGTGGCGCTGTCTTCAAATACTCAGCAGGACGTGCTCTGCCTGACTGAGAACAGGCAATATCGCCAGGCCGTTCCGCAACTCGCCTCATTGGCCCAGCCGCCTCGTTGGCCGTTTTGCGTCTAGGCATAGTCAATAACAGCCGTCGAGCGGATAATTGACGACCCTCGATGCTACACGGCTGTGCAATGTTCGTACCTGGTCAACGCTGGATCTCCTCTGCTGAACCCGAGCTTGGCCTCGGCACTGTTTTACGTGTCGAAGGGCGCGGTGTGCAGGTGCTGTTTGCCAAGGCTGGTGTACTACGGCCTTACGCGGTGGATTCGGCGCCGCTGTTGCGCGCCGAGTTTCGTGCCGGGCAGCGGGTGGCCGGCAAGGGCATCGCGTTTCTCGTCGAGCGGGTGGAAATACGCAACGACCTGCTGATCTATCGTGGCGAAGGCCGCGAGCTGGAAGAAGGTCAGCTCGACGACGAACAGAGCGTGAGTCAGGCCGATGATCGCCTGGTGGGAGGGCGCACCGACCCGGTCGCGCAATTCGAACTGCGGCTGGACGGCCTCACGCGGCGTGCCGAAGCACGCCGTTCGCCGGTATGGGGCCTCGGCGCCGCCCGGGTCGGACTGGTGCCGCATCAGTTGCGCGTGGCCGGCATCGCCGCCGCGCGCCGACCGCCGCGCGTGCTGCTGGCCGATGAAGTGGGCCTTGGCAAGACCATCGAAGCGGGCATGATCATCGCCCGTCAGCTCGCCACCGGCCGTGCCTCGCGCGTGCTGGTGCTGCTGCCGGACACCCTGGTCTATCAGTGGTTTGTCGAGCTGCTGCGCCGCTTCAACCTCAGCTTCGCGATCTATGACGAAGAGCGCTGCGAGGCACTGCAGCCATCGGGAGATGACGACGCGAGTGATGCCGGCAACCCGTTCGAGGACGAGCAACTGGTGATCGCCGATTTCGGCTTTCTCGAAAATTCACCCAAGCACGCTGCGCAATTGCTCGATGCACCGTGGGACTTGCTGGTCGTCGATGAGGCGCACCATCTAGAGTGGTCGCCGGAAGCGGCCAGCCCGCGCTACACGATGGTGGAGCAACTTGCCGCGAAGACCCCCGGCGTGATCCTGCTTACCGCTACTCCGGAGCAGCTTGGCCGTAGCGGCCACTTCGCGCGCCTGCGGTTGCTCGACCCACAGCGCTACCACGATCTGGATGGCTATCTGGCTGAAGCGGACACCTTCATGGAGCTGTCGAAAATCGCCGACCGGCTGCTTGACGGCGAAGCGCTGAGCGATGCCCAACGCGACACGCTGGCCGAAGCGTTTCAGGGCGACGAAGCGCTCACCGCGCAGCTGGCCGAATCGACCAAGCCGGTCAACGCACGCGAACTGCTCGCCGCACTGATCGACCGCCACGGCACCGGCCGCGCGATGTTCCGCAACCGTCGCGCCGGCATCGGCGGCTTCCCCAAGCGCTTACCGGAATGGCACCTGCTGGCAGCGGACACGCTCGAGGAGAGCACCCGTCAGTCGCTGCTGGCCGAATTCCACGCCGACATCCAGCAACCACCGGCGCTGATCGAAGTCGACTACAGCGCCGATCCGCGCATCGACACGCTGATCGCCCTGCTCGACCAGCACCCGCAAGACAAATTTCTGCTGATCTGCCGCAGCCAGGCCAAGGTGCTGGCGCTGGAAGAAGCGCTGCGTACCAAGAGTGGCGTCGGTGTGGCGCGCTTCCACGAAGGCCTGGGCATTATCCAGCGCGATCGCAACGCAGCGTACTTCGCACAACCGGATGGCGCGCGATTGCTGCTGTGTTCGGAGATCGGTTCGGAAGGCCGTAACTTCCAGTTCGCGCATCACCTGATCCTGTGGGACTTGCCGCTCGACCCGGACCTTCTGGAACAGCGCATCGGCCGTCTCGACCGCATCGGCCAACAGCACGACATCCAGATCCATATTCTGGTCGTCGCCGACAGCGCCCAGCATGTGCTGGCACGCTGGTACGACGATGGCGTGGATGCGTTCCGGGCCAGCCCGGCCGATGGACGCGAACTGCTGCGCCGCTACGGCGAGCCGCTGGCCCAGCTGGCCGACGAACATGCCCGCGGCGATGACAATCGCGATCAGGAACTCGATGTGCTGCTGGCCGAAACGCGCAGCAGCCATGAGCAGATGGCCGAACTGATCCGCGCTGGCCGCGATCACCTGCTGGAACTGGCCGCGAGCCGCGACCTGCATGCCGACGAATTGCAACAGGCGTTCTCACGCGAGGATCGCGACCCCGGCCGCGACGGTTTCATCCAGCGCCTGCTTGAGGCATTCGGCATCCACGCCGAGGAGCTGAGCAGCCAGGTGCTGCTGCTCGATCCGCAATACCTGTCCACCGACGCCCTGCCCGGCTTTGCCGAAGGCCCGCAGTCGGTGACTTTCTCGCGTGACGTGGCGCTGGCGCGAGAGGATCTGCCGCTGCTGCGGCTCGATCATCCACTGGTTGCCGGCGCGATGGATCTGGCGCTATCCGGCGAACAGGGCAATGCGGCCTTCATGGTCGACGACGAGCTGCCTCCGCGCACGGCCTTGCTGCAGGCGGTTTACGTGCTCGAATGCGTGGCCGATCGCAGGCTCGACGCCGAGCGCTTTCTGCCCACACTGCCGATCGTGGTGACGGTGGATACCAAGCTGGCCGAGCGCGTCGATTTCCAGCCCAGTGAAACGTCGCTACGCCGCTCAGCCTCAAGAACGATCGAAGTAGCCCGTTATCGCAAATTCCTCAACAAGCTGGTGCCACCGATGCTTGACCGCGCCGAGACGCTGGCTGCGGTCTATGGGCAGACCAGTATTGGCGAAGCGATAGCGCTCGCCACCAGCACGCTGGACGCCGAGCTGTCGCGTCTGGTCGCCCTGCATGCAGTGAATCCCTCGATCAGCGAGGCGGAAATCACTGCCATCGCCGACGAACGCACTACTCTGCTGGCTGCTCTT
>Ga0302182_10000648_pt1 | contig 20988 bp, 19 predicted proteins | sample I_Palsa_N3_1_FD_198781 | JGI IMG/M metagenome (GOLD analysis project Ga0302182, IMG submission 198781) | Peat permafrost microbial communities from Stordalen Mire near Abisko, Sweden - I_Palsa_N3_1 | ecosystem: Environmental > Terrestrial > Soil > Palsa > Peat permafrost | place: Sweden...
GTGGCTGGAAAATTTTCTATGCCAACCTGTTCGGCGCCAGCTTCACCTACGCTGCCAGCTCTCACATCGCCAATTGGGCGATCAGCCGGCATCTCTACTACAGCGGAAGTCTCTACGACATTCCCTTAGTGGCCTCCATGGCTTGGATGACAGTGATCGGCCTCTGGACCCCCGAGCTTCAACCTCAGCCCGGCGCCCGCAGCGCTTCGACATCGCACAGCGTGTGGCTGGCCCGCCTGGGTATGATTACAGTCTTTTCTCTGCCGCTTTTTGCCGCCTGGGCTTTGTTGGATGCCGCGGGTCCCGCTCGCATCCGGTCATTCCGCCTGGTCTTGACTCTGGCAGCGGCGCTTTCGATGGGCATCATGGTTTTTACGCGTCAGCGTTTGCTCGACCGCGAATTGCTCCGCCTGCTCGCCCAATCGCGCGATTCCTTCGCCAACCTGAAGCGCTTGCAAGCGCAAATCATGGAGTCCGAAAAACTGGCCTCCGTCGGCCAACTGGTGGGCGGCGCCGCGCACGAACTCAACAATCCCATCACGGCCATGCTGGGTTATTCCGATCTTCTTCTGACCACGCCACTCAACCCGGAACAAAGCGAATTGGCGGCAAGAATCGGGCAACATGTCCGGCGCACCAAATCTCTGGTGGCCAGTCTCCTCAGTTTTGCCAAGCAAAGCCCAGCCGCAATGGCGCCCGTTGATCTCAACACCGTGCTCTGGACGGCGGTCAAAGTCTCGCAACCTCAGTGGCAAGCTCTCAAAATCGAGGTCCACACCGAACTGCACCCTGATCTGCCACCTGTTTTAGGAGACTCCAACCAATTGCTCCAGGTCTGCGTGCAAGTCCTCAATAACGCGCTGCAGGCGGCGGAGCAGTTCGGTGGCCGGACGCTCACCATTGCCACGCAGCACCAAGACGGCGTCGCCAGCATCGACTTCTCCGGCACCGACCCTGCCAGCGGGCGAGAAGATCCGCTCGGAAACGCGCCACCCGATCCCGCCGAGCCCCTATCCGGCTTGGGCCTCAGCGCGTGTCAGGGCATTTTGCAGCAACATCGGGGCAAGATTCTTTGGCGCCAGGACCAGAATGCGGGACCCACCATCCGCGTCGAGATTCCCGTTATCCCGCCGGCGCCGGAGAAACCGGCTGCTGCGGGGGTTCCGGTGATGTGGCAATCTCAACCGTTCGCTTGAGCTGGCCGCAAGCGGCGTAGATATCCCGTCCCCGCGGACGCCTCACGAATGCGGGAATACCCGTTTCCCGCAGAATCTTCTGAAACGCCGCGACCCGCGCGGCATCGGGAGTGGTGAAGTCAATTCCCGGCCCTGGATTCAGCGCAATCAGATTCACCTTGCAACGTATCCCGCGCAGCAATTCGGCGGCTTCTTTCGCATTCTCGGGAGCGTCGTTCACGCCGCCGAGCAACACATACTCGAACGTGATCCATTCTCGAGTGCGCAGCGGAAACTCCCGCGCCGCCGCCATCAGCATTTCCAGGTTCCACTTCTTGTTCAGCGGCATCAGCCGGGTGCGCAGGGCATCGTTCGAAGCATTCAAAGAAATCGCCAGTTTCGGACGGATTGTCTCTCCGCCAAAATCATGAATCCGCGTCACGATCCCCGCCGTCGAAACCGTCATCCGCCGCTCCGCGATGCCCACGCCCTCCACCAGTAGGCGCGACGCCTTCACGAAGTTGTCGTAGTTCAGAAACGGCTCGCCCATCCCCATGAAAACCAGGTTGATGCGATCTTCAGGTGGCGAAACTTTTTGATCTTTGAGCACGGCGCAGACCTGACCCACAATCTCGCCCGCAGTCAAGTTGCGCTTCACGCCGAGCAGCGCCGTCAGACAGAAGTGGCAATCCACCGCGCAGCCGACCTGGCTGGAGACGCAAATCGTGGAACGGCCTGGACGCGCAGCACTCGACTCGGCTGGCTCCCCAGCCTCGCTCCCGTCTCCCGCTTCCCCGCCGTCGCCCTCGGGCATCCAAACCGTTTCCACGCTCTGCCCGTCGGCGAACGAAATCAAATATCGCACCGTGCCGTCGCCGGACACAAACTTGTTCTCGATCCGCGCCGCCCCCACCGCGACTCCGCTCTGTTCCAGCCACTCCCGAAAGTCCAACGGCAATGTGGAAATCTCTTCCAGCGTCTCCACCCGCTGCCGATACACCGCATCCATGATCTGCTTGGCGCGATAGCTGGGTTCACCGGCTTCGCTCACCAGAGCGGCGATCTCTTCGCGGTCCATACCGAGCAGCGACGATGGTAGAAGTTCTCCCATTCTCTTAGAACTCTGGTTCCGGGCGGGTCACACGAGAACCCCAATCAAGCGACTGCAACTCGCTGATTCTAAAACACTAATCATCTCATTGTCGCACGCCCCACCCGATCCCGCCAGATGTGTAAGAATAGTGGGGTACCTTGTGGGGAAGTTCCACGATTCAACGTTCAGGGCACCCGAACCAAGACATCGACATGGTAAAAGAAGTTCGCAACATTCGCCGCCAGGTGTTGCCCCACGGCCTCACCGTCATTACCGAGCAGATGGAGCACATCCGCTCGGCTTCCATCGGCATTTGGCTCGAAACCGGTTCGCGCGATGAGACTGCGCAGTCGAACGGCATCTCCCACTTTATCGAGCACATGGTCTTCAAAGGCACCAAGCATCGTACCGCCGAGGAGATCGCCCGCCAGGTGGATTCCATCGGCGGCAACATGGACGCCTTCACCTCGAAAGAGTGTATCTGCTTCAACGTCAAGGTGCTCGACGAAAACGTTCCCGTCGCGCTCGAAATTCTCACCGACCTCGTCCTGCACCCCACATTCACGGCCGAAGACATCGCCCGCGAGCGCGGCGTGATCCTCGAAGAGATCAAGATGGACGAGGACAACCCGGACTACCTCGTCCACGAAATCTTTACCCAGAATTTCTGGAAAGACCATCCCTTGGGCAAGCCTATCTTGGGGACCAAGGAAACGGTAAGGAAATTCGAGCGTGAGGCCGTGCTCGAAACCTACGCCCACCGCTTCGCGCCCGGCAACATCATCGTCGCCGCCGCCGGACATCTCAACCACGACCAGTTCGTCGATCTCGTCGTAAAGCACTTCGAGCACTTGAAGCCCGCGCAGAATGGATTTCACTCCGCCGCGCCTAAGATCGTTCCTCGCATTGTGCTGCGCAACAAGAAGGCGCTCGAGCAGGTGCAGCTTTGCATCGGCGTTCCGGCTTATCCCATCGCCCACGAGAAGCGCCATGCCGGCTACATTCTCAACACCCTGCTTGGCGGTGGCATGAGTTCGCGCCTGTTCCAGAATATCCGCGAGCGCCAGGGCCTGGCCTACTCGATTTACAGCGACCTCAATCCTTACCGCGATACCGGGTGCATGGCCGTCTACGCGGGAACTTCGCTGGCGTCGGCGACCAAGGTGGTGAAGGCCGTGGTCGGCGAATTCCGCAACTTGAAGAATCAGCCAGTCCCGGACGAAGAACTGCGGCGATCCAAAGACCAACTCAAGGGCAGTTTGATGCTCTCACTCGAGTCAAGCACGGCGCGCATGTCGAACCTGGCGCGCCAGGAAATGTACTTCGACCACTTCCAGGATCTCGACGAACTCATCGAGAAGATTGAAGCCGTCACCGCCGACGATCTGCAAAACCTGGCCCAGGAATTTTTCAAAACGGAATCCGTCGCCGTCACGGCACTGGGCAATTTGAGCGGGTTGAAGGTCAGTCGCGACCAACTCACCTGCTGAACACACCCTGAGTCAGAATCAACGTGGTCTTCGTTCTGGAGCTTGATTGAGGGCTCGGACATGCTACGATTGGAGCAAGTTAATTTAATATGCCGCACACGCCGGACAAAGGCCAGATTGCAAGAATTCTTGCTGACGCCCATCGAGGCTTCGATCCGGGGATTGTCCGGATTATTCGCCTTGTTGCCGATTCGGAACAATCGGAACAAGATGTAAATGAGCCTGTCAAGCTACTCGAAGTCAATCCCGACACGTCGCCGTCGGGCATCTTCCCGATCGCTTTCGGTCCGGACCCACCGAGGATTCCTTTTCCGTCCGTGGTTATCGAGGTAACAGAAGGCGAGTTTGAGAAAATCAACGCTGGCGGAATGCCTTTACCCGATGGCTGGCGCCTCGGCGAAACGCTCTATCCTTCCCCGTTTTAGACAATGACGACCTGGAGTCAAGCATTCGCCGCGCAGGCTGCGTCTGATCTTAGCGCTTATGAGTTCCTCGCTAAGAAGAATCTGCCCGTATGTCATCGCCTGCACTATTTGCAGATGTGGCTGGAGAAACTCTGCAAGGCTTATCTTTGGAGCATCGCAGAGCCTCCAGATGACTTGCTGCAAAAACACAACGTAATCGCGAAAGTGCTGCCGTCTATCGTCGTCGAACACTGGCGAAGGGTCGGACTTGAAAAGCCGCCCAATCTAAATTTGATTCGAGAGCTATGCCGCGAAATAGACCTTCTGCAACCACAGATCAGAGACGGCAATCGAAGACCAGATAACTCGGAGTACCCGTGGTTAGGGGATTCAGGTGAAATCGAGGTCCCCGCCAGATGGCGGTTCCCGGTCGCCGACCGGCTGTATACGAATCCTGGGAAGCTGCTCATCAGAGCTGCCGAGAGGTTCACGCGAAGCCCTGCGCTCTTCGCGGACCGATGAGGCAATGGCTGACGGACGTAACTTTCTGACCTCCAATTCATCCTAATCTCAGCCTCCAGGTGTAGACCTGCCGGACGACCCAGCTCGATACTCACCTCAAGGGGAAAACATGAAGAACTCTTTGGCAGTTTCACGCCTGCCTGTATTTTGCTGGCTTCCATGTCAGCCTTCGCCCAGTCAAGCGGCCAGGATTCAAGGAAGCAGGACAGCACCAAGCGAGACACGATGAAAAAAGGCGATTCGATGAAGAACGATTCGATGAAGAAAGACGACAGCAAAACGACCAAGAAGCAGAACTAGTCGTCCGGATGCTGGCGCGGGCCGTCGGGTCCCCGCCGACACAACAAACTTAGGGCCTTGAAGATTGCCCAGGTTTCGTTTGCGCAGCCGACATCTTCATGCGCGTAATCTGCAGCACCAGGGTAGAAATCACTGGATATAAATATGGCATAAAGAACAAAACTACAAACGGCGCTATGCCCATGTTTGCCACACCTGTAGCAGCCGCAATGCTGGCTCCGATTGGACCGGCAATCCAGAGCAATCCGTTGAGTACTCCATAAACGACGAGCGCGAAAGATGCAATCGAATGCAGCATCACCGCGGATCGACTAAGCTTGCTCAGTCGCAAAGCTGTCCAAAGAAAAACCCCAAGAAAACGAGATTGATCGAGGCCATGACGGCAAAGGCAATTCCAAAGTTGGGCGCCTCGAAGTGAGGACGGTACCTAACGAAAAACCTATCAACCGAAAGCAGGAGCCAATAGGTTCCGAGAGCAGCGAGGACAGCATCCAAAACGGCGACAGTACGCAGTACTAATTTTGCCCATGACGGCATTTCGCTTCTCGCCGAGCATTTTACTCCACAAATCTAGAACCCTTACGAGTCCGAACCCTAATGTTCCGCTGTACTAACCACTCCCTCCTGCCCTTCTTCCGCCTCGGCTTTGGCATCATCCTCATCCGCCTGACCCGTTAGCCCCGTCTTCAAATATTGCCGCAGGCATCGCGAACACGGCACATAGCCATCCTGCATCGCTTGTTTGGCGGTAATCGTGCGTTCGGTGGCTTTGTCGTGAATGAAAGGACATCCCGCCACGTGAAAAACCTTCGATCCCGCCGAGACGACCACCAGCATGTCAGGAGGGATGTTGTGACCGGGTTCAGCCAGGATCGACTTCGCGGGATGCTTGAACGTAAGCGTGTTCGTCAATTTCAATGCGCCGGCGATCAAAGCCAGCGCCGCAACTGGCACCAGCCATGTCGACCAACTTGACCAGCCCCTTCCCTTCACCGCGGCGTTCTTCGCCAGGCGTTTCTCCAACCTCCGGCTGAAACCTGCAGGCAACTCCAACATGCGCTCCTCGCCATAAAGCTGGACCACGTTGCGCGTACCCGCCAGCACCGAGGAGCAGCGCACACAGGTGCGGAAGTGCTCGTCCATCGAAGCCCGCAGCGCGGCATCCACGTCCCCGTCGACGTAATTCGAAACCTCGCGCCAGACTTCTTCGCAACTCATTACGTGGTTTACCATGGCTTGTTCCCCTTCTCGAATGGCAGGCGGCTGAACCAGCCCTGCTCCCATCCGGCGGCCAGCAGATCGCGCAGCATCAGCCGCGCCCGCAACAGCCGCGTCTTCACCGCAGCCACCGTGATGCCCAAGGCCTCGGCCGTCTCCTGAATGTTCAAATGCTCCATATCGCGCAGCACAAAAACCTCGCGATACTTTCGATCGAGCGTAGCCAGGGCCTCGGCCAGACGCTGCCGCACTTCCTTGCGCTCCAGCGCTTCGGAGGGGATCTCGCGCCAGTCGGCAAAATCCCGGGGAGCGTATTCGCTCTCTTCTCCATCGCGGCGGTCGTCGATGCCTTCCATGACCACAGTTCGCTCCCTTCGCCGGCGCATCAGGGCCTCATTCACCGTGATCTGGATCAGCCAGGTGCTGAAGCGAGCCTCGGCGCGGAACTGCCGGATATTCGCAAACGCCTTCAGCATCGCTTCCTGAGCCGCATCCTCGGCATCGTGCTCGTTGCGCAGGATGGCGAGAGCCGCGGCATAGACCCGCCGTTCATAGGGCTGGACCAGCTCGTAGAACAATTCATGCTGGCCGCGCTGCACGCTCGAAATCAAATCCTGCTCGCGCATTGCGGTCTGCCCCGGATTGTTCAACGTCATGCTTGGTTCGGACATGGTCGTGAGGTCGTAGGTCTTGGGTGTCAGATCTTAGGGCTTGCTCTTCCGAACACCTAAGACCTGCTCCGTCAGTACTCGGGATCTTTCTTCCAACCGGTCAGCATGGAAACGAAATTGTTCCAGCCATGCAGGATCACCATGACCAGATGTCCCAGCACAAAAAGCAAAATCGCCCACATCACCGCGAAGTGCCAGATGCGCGCATAGTGAAAGCCCCCCATCATCCAGGCCAGCCAGGAGAACTGCACCGGCTTCCACACGGCGCAACCGGTGAGCACCGAGAGAACGCCAAGAATGATCGCGCTGGTATAGGCGTGTTTCTGCAGCGGGTTGTAGGCTTCGCGCGCCGATGGCTTCGGACCGAAAAAGAAATAATGCTTCACCATAGGCCACACGCCGGGAACGTCACGATGCGTGAACAAGACCTGGCGGTAGTTGCCGCTGAAGAGCTGGTAGCCAAGATAAAAAACGCCAGTCGCCGTATAGATCCACATGAAGGTGAGATGCCATTGCAACGCGCCGCCCAGCCAGCCGCCGATGGCGAAGGCTTTCGGCCAATGCAGGAGGTCTTTCTGCGGAATCTTGGCGCCGAAACTGGGGAAGGCGCGGAAAATCTGCAGGCCGCTGCCGACCATCACGAAGAGCGCGACCGCATTGATCCAGTGGCACAGCCGCACAACCAACGGATGCTCGTAGACGGCGCGCCCCACGACCACCGGCACTTCCTGTTCGCCGTCGTTATCCTTGTCCTTGTCCTTGTCCTTGTCCTTAACCTTCGCCTGAATGATCTCGATGACTCCACCGCTCATTTCTTGACCTCCGAAACGCCCGCGAAAACCGGCAGAGCCTGCCCCGAGCTTGTCGAGGAGACGCCGGCGCTACGAAATCACAAACCGTAAAACCACGAATAGCCCTGGTCTTCCCAGTAACCGACTTTGTCCAGCACATGCGTGACTTTCAAATTCGTCAAGTACTTGGCCTGCTTGTAGCCGATCTTGGTGGGAGTTTGCAGGCGCAGCGGCGCGCCGTGCTCTCGAGTGAGCGGCCGCTCGTACATCTCATAGCAGAGCAGAGTCTGGGGATGCAGCGCGGTGGCCATGTCGAGCGATTCGTAATAATCGTCGGCGCAATTGACCGTGATGAAACGCGCGGTGGGATCGGCGCCGATAAGCTGCAGGAAGTCGGACAGCCGCGCGCCGCCGAAGCGTCCAATCACGTCCCAGCCTTCCACGCAGATGTGGCGCGTGTTCTGGCGAAAACGGGGCAGAGCCTGTACCTGGGCCAGCGTGTATTCCCCTGGTTTCTGCACCGCGCCGCTAACAGTCAGCGTCCAATTCTCGAAGATCACTCCGGGATCGTCAACGTCATAGCCGTTGATCGGGAACTTCGCGAAAGGAGTGAGGTCGGCATTGTCGAAGGTCGCCGCCAGGTGGCCGGAGCGGAACAGCCGCGCCGAGGCCCAGTCGCTGAAACCCAGTCCCTTTTTGAGCAAACTCTCCTGCAGACTAGGGATGGCGAAGGCGCCCAGAGCGAGCACGGGCGTCAGCTTGAGCAATTCACGCCGGCCAACCTGCCGGAACTTCTTTTCATCCAGCTTGCGATCTCTGATCTTCATAATTAACCCTAAACGACGGTAGCCTGGAACGACCGATCTTTGCCTAAGGCGCGACCTGACCCGCAGTCATGGGATTCCCGAAATTCGCGAAAGTTTCGCTCGATTCCCGAAATGCCCAGATTGAGAATCATACCGCTTCCGAATCGAACAAGAAGCCATCTTTTGCTGGCCTTTCGAGCGTTTTCAAGGCATACTAGGGGCAGAGCAGCCCTCCCCCAGGAGCAGCCAGATTCAGAAACCAAGATTATTGAACCCAGATTGAGGGTCCCAGGCTCCTGTATGTCTCAGTTAAGAACCATCGTACCCAAACCGGATCGGCCTTTTCTGGCAGAACCTCGCAGGCGTGCACCCGAGGATCCCAAGCAGAGGGGATTGATGGTGGGGTCGCTCTGTCTGCTTTTGCTGGCTCTAGGCATCGTGCTGTGGCACGACCGTGACTTCTGGTTCCCGGATACGCCGGAAGCGGAATCAGACCAGCCGGTTGAGAGCTCTCCCGCAAACATCTCGCAGGCCGCCAAGGCTGCTCCGGTGTTGCCGCCAATCGCGGTCGTCAAGGCTCCGGCTGCGAAGCCGAGGCACCGGATCGCCGTGGAGACAAAGGCTCCAGCGCCCCAAACTGCGGCGCCGGCAGTAGTTACGACCAATCGTACCGTCCTGCCGCCGCTGGAAGTGGAGGTGGTAGCCGGCGACACGCACCGCAGGATCCAGCCCGGAAGCAATTCCCTGCATGTGGACTTGCAACCGGGCACGCCTGCGCAACCGGTTACGGACGCCGGCGATAGCGCAACCGCGGCGAGCGTCACCGGCGATGCCGTGGACCGCGTGCGGATGTCGGCCGATGCGTCCGATGTGGTGACCAGCCCGGTGAGGCCGAACTATCCGCTGCTGGCGCGGCAGATGAAGGTGCAGGGGTCGGTGATTCTGCAGGCGCTGATTGGCCGGGATGGAATCATCCAGAATCTGCGCGTAGTCAGCGGCCCGCATATTTTGGCGTCGGCGGCGCAGGACGCCGTCCGGCAATGGCACTTCAAACCGCACTTTGAAGGCAGCGAAGCGGTCGAAACCCAGGCCAAGATCACGGTCAACTTCACGATTTCGACCAACTAAGAATCGGTCTTGGGTCTTAGGCGCTAGGCCTTAGGCAAAACCTGAAATGCAGAACCTAAGACCCAGGATCGCTCTCCGCCCCAAAATAACGAACGCCCAAATCTCTTTCGAGATTTGGGCGCCCGGGCAGCCCTCCCCCAGAACTGCTCACCTGTGAAATTAATCGCTTGCTGGGATTCTGCAAATGGCACTCTCGTGCTATTAGGGTTGCCCTAAAGTGCTATGCGATCTAAGGCGTTGGAAAACCGACGTTTCGCCAAACTTCGGCGAAGCTGTTGCCTTTTTTGGCCACCGGCCTAGCCTCTGAAGTCGGCCCACTTCTCCGCCGATAAGCAAACCAGCAAGCATTCTTACGAAGAACCCATGCCAGCCTTTCAATATCCTGGGATCTACCGCGACATCCTCGACGGCCTGCAAATCGGCGTGAGCGTGGTCGATCCGCAGAAAAAAATTGTCTTCTGGAACGACGGCGCGGAACACATCACGGGCTATGCGCGGATCGAGGTGTTGGGCCATTCCTGCGCGGAAAACATTCTTCCGCACTGCAACCGGGCCAGCTGTGAAATGTGCATCGAGAAATGCCCGGTCGCAACGGCGCTGCATACTGCCAGGCCGGTGGAAGCCGGGGGCTTTATTCAGCACAAGTCAGGCCATCGGACCGCGGTACGCACCTGGGCGATCCCGCTGCGGGATGAGCACGGCTCCATCATTGGCGTCATCCAGACTTTTGAAGCCGAGTTTGCCGTCGCCGGACCCGACCCAAACGACCAGAGCATGAAAGAACGCGGCTGGATGGATGACGCGACCGGATTGCCGAATCAGGCGATGATGCAGTCGCACCTACGGGAATCGCTGGGCACGTTCGCCGAGCTTCGCATTCCCTTCGGGATCGTGTGTATCGAGGCCCAAGAACTCAGCCAATTTCGCGCCCGGTACGGGCAGGAAGCGGTCACCTCGATTCTGCAGGCTCTGGCTCGGACCCTGAGAAGCACGGTATGGCCCACGGACTTTGTGGGCCGCTGGACGGACGACCGGTTCCTGGTGATTTTGAGCGGCTGCGGCGAGGACGCGCTGCAAGCCGTCAGCCAACGCATGTTCAAGATGTTGGCCAGCGCCACCATAAAGTGGTGGGGCGAAGAACTGTCGCTGGCGGTTTCGATCGGGCGGACTGCGGCGCAGTCTGATGACAACATCGAGTCGCTGTTACGGCGCGCGCAACATGCGCTGAGAGGAAATCAGCTTTCGCTGCCGGGGGGAGCCGCCGCGGCGGCGGCTGGGGGCAAACCCTCGGCGGAGCGATGAGATCAACGAGCGAATTCATGTTTGCGATTATCGGAATTGTCGTGGTTTTTGGCTGCGTGGTGGCCGGCTATCCACCCCGCCAGCGGAAAATTCGGGCAAGGAATAATGATCGGCGTTCTCAGGAGACCGGAGTTCCTCGCCACCGATAGATGTCCCTGCTGGTGACGGGAATCCCTAGAAGCTTCAGATGGAAGAAGAGTTGGTATTTATGATTCATCAAGTGCTCGAGATTTCCGAGCAATAGTGTGACCAACGGCTCACCTTCAGGAACAAACACTGAAGGGAGGACGCGCGGCAAATCGTGATCCGCGCACAAATCAAAAGCTTGTGCAATATGCGCCGCGTACTCCCGGATGCGATCAAGTGCTTCCGCCGGCCTGCAAGAGTGATTTACTGGCAAGGTCCGCAGCTCCGAGAAGTCTCCAAGCTGTTGCGGGAATGCGGCGTGGAATACGGCGCAGAATCCCGCCATGCAGTCCAGCAAGTGTCCCAGCAAATGGCCCAGATCGGTCGAGCCATGTGGCAGCCGCGGATCCCATTCAATTTGTCCGGGAGGAACCAATCGAATCAGATGCTCGGTGCGCTCAATCTGTTCCTGGAGCTTTAATCGTATGGATTCAACAATGGGTTCCGCCACGCGTGTGCAAGCTCCCCTGCCACTGAGAAATTTTGCTCGATTGTAGTGTAATCGCTCCGAACCGCTCGCAAAACCCAAGCTGTTATAATCCCCGCTTTGATCCTTCCTTCAGGAGTCCGCGACATGAAGAAGTTTGTGCGGCTGGCATGCCTTCTGTTTCTGCTTCCGTGTTTTCCAGTCCCCTTGTGGTCCCAGGAAAAGGTGGATCTGGAAACCACAGGCCGTATTCGCTACGAAGGCTTCCGCAACTCTAAAGTGATGGAATATGCCACGGGACTGATGGATTCAATCGGCGAGCGGCTGACCGGCTCGCCGAACATGAAGCGGGCGAATGAGTGGACGCGCGACCAGCTCACCGCGATGGGTCTCTCCAATGCGCACCTGGAGCCTTGGGGACCGTTCGGCCGCGGCTGGGCCAACCAATACGTTAACGTGCGCATGACCTCGCCCGACGTGGCTACCATGCTCGTCTATGCGAAGGCCTGGACCCCTGGCACCAACGGCGTGGTGCAGGGCAAATGCATTCGCGCGACCATCGACGACAAGAAGGATTTCGATAAATACAAAGGGAAGCTCGCGGGCATGGTCGTGATCTTCGGCCCGGACCTCGAAGTAAAGCCGGTCACCGAAGCGCCCTACAAGCGGCTGAGCGACGACGATCTCGCGAAGATGGCCGATTACCAGATTCCGGGCGTCCGTCCACCCTTCACCATGGCTGATTCCGTGAAACGCCAGCAGTTCGTCAACGACCTGAACCAGTTCTTCGCCGACGAAAAAGTTCTGGCGGTGATCGACCACTACCGCATAACCTCCGGCGGCGGCACCGTGTTTGTGCAGTCGGGCGGATCCTATAAACCGGGCGAGACCACGACCGTTCCTCAGCTCGTGATGGCGGCGGAGCACTGGACGCGCATCGCGCGGCTACTGCAGCAGAAAAAAGATGTGACGCTCGAACTGAACGTCACCAACACCTTCTACGACGACGATCCCATGCAGTACGACACCATCGCCGAAATTCCCGGCACCGACAAGAAGGACGAAGTCGTGATGCTGGGCGCGCATCTGGACTCCTGGCACGCGGGCACGGGAGCCACCGACAACGGCGCCGGAACCATCGTCATGATGGAGGCCGTCCGCATCCTGAAAGCGCTCGACATCAAGCCGCGCCGGACCATCCGCATCGGCTTGTGGAGCGGTGAAGAAGAAGGTCTGCTCGGCTCGCAAGGTTATGTCGAGCATCATTTCGGCTCGCGGCCGCCCATCGATGGTCCCGGAATGAAAGACATGCCGACGCTGCTGCGGCGCGAAGCCGGAGATGTTACGGTGAAGCCCGAGCAAGCGAAAGTCTCAGCGTATTTTAACGTGGACAACGGCACCGGCAAGATTCGCGGCGTGCATCTGCAGGAAAACGAAGCGGTAGCTCCCATCTTTGACGCCTGGATGAAGCCGTTCAAAGATTTGGGTATGACTACCCTCACCATGCGCAACACCGGCGGCACGGACCATCTTTCCTTCGACGCGGTCGGCATTCCGGGATTCCAGTTCATTCAGGATCCTATCGAGTACGAGACGCGCACGCACCACTCCAACATGGACGTGTACGACCGCCTGCAGCCGGACGATCTGAAGCAGGCGGCCGTGATCGTCGCCGGCTTTGTCTACGATGCCGCCATGCGCGACCAAATGCTGCCCCGCAAGCCCATCGAAAAGGCCCTGCCGAAGGAGACGGAGAGATAAAGAAGGGTGGTAACGCCTCCTGAAAATCAGGGTGTTCGAACGAACATAACCGCCGTTTTCGGGGACTGGGAAGGCGCATCATTCCCGGCGCGCTTCACTAGTGGTGCCCGTGCGCCGCTTTGTCGAACTTCTCGCCCGCGGGAATCGCCACCGTCAGCCGATTCTCCTTCGGCGCCAGCGGACAAGTGGCATAAGGAGTCACCGCGCATGGAGGATTGTGTGCACGATTAAAATCCAGCACCACGGTTCCGTTGACTGCCGGATCGGTCTCGAGGAATCGTCCGCCGGGATACGTATCGCTCTTTGCGGTCAAATCGTTAAATACAAAGAACAGCCCTTGGGAAGCGTCGCCTCCCAGCGCGCTGAGCCGCGTTTCTTGCCCGTTGACTTTGAAGATCACAGTACCGGCGACCGGCTCCGAGCTCACATCCCCCAGCACGTTCGGAATATCAATCGTCTCTTTCCCATCGGCTGGCACCCACTTCGCCGTGACCCGATAATTCATGTCCAGCGGATAAAACATCAGCGCATGAAAGTTGCGCACCGCCGCGCTGTCCGTATCCTTTACGCGAATACCGACGCGTTCGCCACGCACGATTACGTGAAACTGCAGACTACCCATTTCAACCAGCGAGGAGTGTCCCGAAACATCGGAATCCAGCTTCGCCGTGGTCAGCGGTTTGCCTGCAAGCGTGGCATGGGAATCGGGTAGCAGCTTGATGGTTACCTCTTTGCCATCGAGATCGAACTCCCCGGCGTGGGCTGGTCCCTTGGGAAAGACGACCGCATTCGCCGCGTCGGTGCCAAAGCTATTTGCTCCGGGCTTCAGCCAGTACAGGCCGGCCAGCGGCACCCAGTTCTGCTTCAGATCGTCGGTCATCTCCACTTTCCATTTTTCGAACGACTGCGTGTACGCCGCATCGGGCAAGGCGGGCGATGAAGAAGCGGCCCTGCCGGCGCCCCACGAAACCGAAGAAAGCGGAAAAAGCAGCGCGGCCCATAAAGTCACAACAACCGAAAGACTCTTCTTGGGATTCATGCTTGACGCCTCTGTATTCCCTTGTGTCCTCGAATCGTTCAAGATCTCCGCCCCCCACATGTCGCAGAGGAGAGATCCTATCGCTTGTACTCGCTCGGAACCGGCAGCGGCTCCAGACCTCGCCCGGCAAAGATCTCCGTAAACTCTTGCAGCAGCGCATCGTGAATCAGCCCGTTCGAGGCCACAGTTTCGCGGCTGTCGATTTCAAATGGCGAGCCGTCGAAGCGCGTCACTCGGCCGCCGGCTTCTTCGATGATCAATACCCCTGCCGCGGTGTCCCACGGATTCAGGTTAAACTCCCAGAAGCCGTCGTACCGGCCGCAAGCCACGTTGCACAAATCCAGAGCCGCCGATCCCGCGCGGCGCACGCCGTGCGTCCGCAACGTAATCTGGTGATAAAAGTAAATATTCGGATTCTGGTGCCGCTTGTGGCTGGGAAAGCCGGTGGCTACCAGGCTTTCCTTCAGCGTGGCTGTTTGCGAGACGTGGATTGCCTCGCCGTTGAGCCGCGACCCTCTTCCCGGCTCCGCGGTGAACAACTCGTCGCGCGTGGGGTCGTAAATCACCGCCGCAATCCGCTTGCCGGTTTTTCCCGAGGCGTGCTCGAGAGTCCGGCGTTCCAGAGCGATGGAGACGCAAAAAACCGGATACCCATGCGCAAAGTTTGTGGTGCCGTCGAGCGGATCGACGTACCAGCGATAATCGCTGCCCCGGTCGGTCAATCCCTGTTCTTCGCCCAAAACGTCGTGCGTCGGCCACCGCTCGCGAATCCGCTCCCGGATCAGCGCCTCGGCGGCGCGGTCCGCCGCCGTAACCAAATCCGCTTCGCCTTTGTACTCAATCTTCAAGTGCTGTTGAAAGTACGGCATCAGCAGCGCGCCGGCCTCGCGCGCTATGCTTGACATGGCTGGAAGAAAGCTGTCGTTGGCTGGGTCGGGCACAGTTTTCAGGTCTTAGGTGCTAGGTCTTGGGCGATAGGCATGGCATCGGTTTAGGATCTCGGTCAACCTAAGACCTAACACCTGAGGCCTAAGGCCTTACTTATTTCCTGCCGCCGTCTTCGGCGATGTACATGATCTCGTGCTTAAAAATAAACAGGTTGGGCGCGCCTTCGCGCGTCAGCCGCACCATGTGCTTGTCGTAATATTCGATCCATCCGCTCACCGTCTGCCCGTCCATCAGCTTGACGCTGACCGGTTTCTGCTTCTCGCCCAGAGCCTTAAGGAAATTGGCTTCCTCAAACGTCTCCTCCGGCGGCGGCGTCCGCCCGCGCTTGGCGGCATTGGCGTTTCCCTGCGCGCGAAAAGGCATACCGGCATTGTACACAAAGCGCGGGCGCGCATGTGTGATCTACCGTTCCTCGATCGCAACGCGTTCACCGATACTTGCCAGGGCCCTATGTTTCACGCCAGCTCCTCGGCGCAATCCGGAGTAAAATTGCGAACATTTACTCTTTCGATTGGAGGTCCCCCGTGATCCGCTCAATGGTCTGGTTGGCAATCCTGTTCTGCACCCCGGCTATGTTCGCTCAGCGGCCAGGCGCGCCCAGTCTTGACCAGGCCGCCCAAGCCGAGGCGAAAAGCCAAAAAGACATGCCGCCTCCGCTCAACCAGCGCGCCACCATCGACCCGGTCAAGCTCAAGCACGACGCCGATGAACTCGCTGCCCTGGCGCAGTCGGTTCCTCCAGAAGTCGATCAGACTACCAAAGGCCTCCTGCCCAAAGACTTGAGCGAGAAGCTCAAGCGGATTGAAAAACTGGCCAAGCAGTTGCGCTCGCAGATCTCGCAGTGATTTCTCGCGCTCCGACGCGCCACGCAGAAAAATGCCGTGACGCCCGAGCGCCACGGCACGGTCCTGCAATTCGACTTCGTTAGAAGCTGATGCGCAGTCCGAATTCGAACTGGCGCGGAGCCCCTAGAGCGTACGTGCCAGACTGGAAGCTAGCCCGGTACGGTAAGAGGTTTATTCCCTGCGTAACTCCGCCCACAGAGCTTGGCGACAACGTCCCGTTATTTCCACCGGGTGACAGTGTCCCCAAAGTGCCTCCCGGAAGGTTGCCCGGCAGGAATTCGTTGGCGAAGTTGAAAATATTGAAGATGCTGGCGCTCGGCTCTACGATCACGCGCTCGCCGATCTTGATTGGCCACGATGCCTTCAAATCCAGCGACTTCAGCCACGGGAACCCAACCGCACCCGGGGCTACCGAGGCGAGCGACGGCATGACCCAGCCCAGCGCTGTCATGTCTGCGCTCGTCATCACCGCGCTCGACACCAGTTGGTTCCCGGCAGGCGTGAGCGTGCCGGCGCGCGTGGTGTTGTAGTTATTGATCACGTCTTGCAGATTTCCTATGTCGGTGCCGCGCTGGAACTGACCCAGATTGGTACCTGGGACCGGCATTCCGCCCTGCCCTGAACCTATGCCAGATCCCAGCCAGTCGGTAGCATAAATCTCGCCGCCACTCGTCAACTGGGGCAACGAGAGGTTCTGCGGCAGCGGACTATAGAAGTGCCCGATCAAGCTCAACCTCGTGAACAGTGGCAGATCGAAGGTCCCGCCGAACGAGATCTGATGGGTCCGATCCAGGGCGTTTGGCCCCGTGAACTGGAGGGGATTGTCGTTGTCCACCGCCACATTGACAAAGTCCTGGTCCTGCACCTGGCTGATGAACTTCGAGAGCGAATAGGATAGCTGGAAGCTCGAAGTCTTCACCCCGCGCATGGGATTTTTCACTTGCTGTTTCAGGCTGACCTGCAGCCCGCTGTACACGGAACGGCCGATCGGCATCAGCATGTCGAGCGTGCCCAGTGCGCCATCGTTAACGCCCGTATAGCCGTCAGTGCCCGGAAACGCGCAGAAAGGGCACGGGGCGCCGCCGGTGACCGCGTTGGTGGAATCCAAGCCGGACTCCGAGTAGGCAGCCTGCGCGCCAGCCACTCCCCCCGGCCCTCCGCCAAATGCGTCAATCATGCATGTTGCCTGCCCCGGGCCCGCAGAGCAGTTGTGTGCGGCGCCGAAGTTTGCAACCGCATTCGTTTGAGCCGAGTCACGGGCCACGGTGGCGTTGCCGACATTGTAGGAGCGCGCCGACCCGCTGTGATTCACGTCAACCGCGATCAAATAATGCTCTCCGATGTTGCGAATGTAATCGGCGCTGAGCACCGTCCCCGGATGAAATTCGTGCTGGAAGCCGAGGTTCATCTGCCACGACCGGGGAGTGCGGTAATTCGGGTTAAATATGTCAAACCCGTTGATGTTGGAGGCGTTCAGCGTTGTACCCACGAAATTGCCGTTGGGCGCCAAACCAACACTGGAAGCTGCGGCAGATTCGAAGGCGCTGCTCAACGCCAAAATTTGGGGCGCCACGGTGGAGATCGTGTCGCCGCAGAAGTTGGGGGAGACCTGGTTGGTGCCAGCGGTTACGGTCGCCGCGCCTCCGGCGATAGAAGTGCCTACAGGTCCTGGATTAGTGGGCCAATTGAACGACCCGGTCGATGAACCCCCTGCGCACACCAGCGGCGTGTACGCGAAGATGCCTTTCGGAATTCGCGCCGGGCTATCGAACAGCACATTATTCCAAATGGAGTTTTCGTAGAACAACCCGCCCCCGCCGCGAACCACGGTTTTGCCGTTGCCCGACAGATCCCAGGCAAATCCAACCTGAGGGCCGAAGTTGTCGCCGGGAGTGCGCACTTGGTTGCCCAGCCCCCCGCCCCACGCATTGAGCGCAGGTAACGGCCCCAAGTCACTATCCACTCTTCCCGTGTCGCGCACATAGTGCAGGCCTAACGAGAGCGTGAACTTGGGCTCGATCTTCCACGCATCTCCCACGTATGTTTCGAAGCGGTTGTCCGGCCCCAAGCCGCCGCCCGGGAAGCCGAAAGAAGACTTCGCCGTAGAGAAACCAATGCCGTTGCCCAGGAACACCCAGTCTGCGGGGTAGGAAGTTGGATCGGATGGAGTAGCCGTTCCCCCTAGCGCCGACGTACCCACCTGCGGGAAGGTAAAGAAAGCTGCCAAGCCTCCGCCCTGAAGATGGTTGAACGCGGCCCCGTAGCGAATAATGTGTTTGCCAATTACCTTGCTGCCATCGTACTTGCCCTGATGGTCGGTCTGAATTGTCTGCTGCGGCGCCAGCAGATTTGGCCCTCCGCAATAGTCGCCGCCGCCGCTCAAAACGCAATTCCCCGCGACGGCCGCACCGATATTAATACCCAATCCAGGGATTGGGTTATCGATGCCGGTCGCGATGGTTGAAGTGCCGTCTCCGATCCCGTTGCGAAACTTGAGATATTCAAGGCGGATGCTGTGCGAGTACGAGCCGGTATTGAAATCGAGCCCGATCACGTGAGTCGCGGTGTGGTCGGCGTTCAGAAATCCCTGCAGGGAACTGGCCGATCCAAATGGGCGAACCCCGCGGTTCTGGTCGAAATTGAAACGATAGAAAGCACGCGTGTTGCCTTTGATGTTCCAATCCAGACGGTCGTCCGTCATGAATTCACGGTAAGGGTCGGTCAGCGTGGTGTTCAGCCCGGCAAAAGGACCGCTGAAGGGCTCGGCCGCGTCCAGATCCTGCTTGGTACGCTCGCCGTCAACGAACCAGAAGAGCTTGTCTTTGATGATCGCTCCTCCCACATTACCGCCGAACTGCTCACGCTGGAAGGGCGGCGCCGCAGGCAGATCCGCTGCGATCTGGTTGCCGCGGAAGTACCCAAATCCCTCGCCGTGTATCGCGTTGCTGCCGGAACGGGTCGTGACGTTCACCGCGCCTGAGGAGGTCAACTCGGTCGAGAGGTCGAGCGAAGACTGAGAAAGCTGGAATTCTTGGATGGCGCTCGACGGAATGTTTTGCGTCGTGGTGCCTACCGTCTCGTCGCTGACGTCGACTCCGTCCACCTCAATTCGCGCCGTACGGCCAAACCGTCCCTGGAACGAGATTGACGAAAATCCGTTCTTGGTGGGGTCGAACGTGCTGCCCTCTTGGATCTGAACGCCCGGCTCAAGCTGCGCGAGGTCGAGGAAGTTGCGCCCGTTGACCGGCAGGTTTTCGATCTGGTCCACGTTGAGCACGCCTTGCACCGTGGCTTGCTCGGTGTTGACCGCGATTGCGCTGCCCTGAACCTCAATGACTTGGCTCTCCTGCCCGATCACCAACTTCGGGTTGACCGTCGCAATGTTGCCCACCTCTACGGCAACCCCTTGCTCCGCGGTCTTGAAGCCCTTGGCCTCAGCGCGCACTACATAGTCTCCGGGTTGAATCGGACCCGATGAGTAGGCTCCCGAGGACGAAGCACTGAGACGGATAGCCGCTGCCGTCCCTTTGTTGGTAATCGTCACCTTGGCTCCGCTCACGACCGCACCGGTCTGGTCGGTCACAGTGCCCTGAATGCTGCCCGTACCAACCGTGGACTGGGCTAGCAGAAGCGTCGACGCCAAAAGAATTAGCGCGATCAACACAACCAATCGCATCGCAACATGGCGGGAGGAGTTGAGCTTCATCGTAAACCTTCCTTTCGGAACCGTTCTCATCGGGATTGTTTTCACCTGGAAAACTCTGCCAGAGCGAGGAATCGGCGCATCGCGCCACTTCGGAGGACGAAAAACTCGACCTTCCCCGACCGCACAATCAACTCAGTATGGTGAAAGACTGAATTCTTTCTATTGGGGTAAAGCAATTTTTCAGCCAGCCCCTCGTCAACCTGTAGATATCCAGCATGGTCATGTTTATCAGTCACTTACAAAGAGTAAGCAGCAGAGGACCTGCAAGAATCAAAAAATTACGATTGCCGAACATCCAGAAAATCATATTTTAGCTCTCGGAAAAAGAACATGCCGACGTTACCCGCTTGGTTAACAAGCATCTCAGCCTCGTTATGTTGCGACGTTGTGCGGCGATGGCCCGCTCAGAAATCGGACTTGCTCGTATAGTACCCGGCCCGGTGCCGCACCCGATAACTGGCCGAATCAGGCGGCGCCGAAACTCCGACCTGAATGCGCCGAAACTGCGAGTTCGACGTGCGTTGTGACGGATAGTAGGCCAGCAGATACTGGGTGCGCAGTTCGTCGCTGATCTCGCGGAAGGCGTCGTCGAGCTGCGACATCGAGGTCGCGTAATAGTACTTGCCTCCCGTATCTTCCGAGAGCTGGATCAGCGCATGTTCTCCGCCAATTTCGCGCCCCGCGCTGTTTTCGATCGGCACCACGATAATGCTGTAGACCAGCGCCTCGGCCTCTTGCGCGGCGCGCACCGCCTCTTTGTAGTCCATCCGGCTGAGCGTATCGCCGCCATCGGTAATCAGCACCAGAACTTTTCGTCCCCGCCGCCGGTCGAGGGAACGCGAGGCCAGATACACGGCGTCGAACAGCGCCGTGGCCGCGCCCAGATGGATGTGGTCAATGCCCTCATCAATCCGCTTCAGGTCGGCGGTGTACGAGGTCGCCTGCAGCACCGTCTCGCTAAAGCCGAATATCGACAACGCATCCACCGGCCGCAGGATCGCCCGGGCAAAACGCTTGGCCGAGGCCTGCTCCAGGGGCAGGTCGTGGCGCGTGCTCAAGCTCGTGTCAATGGCCAGCGCGATCGAAAGCGGCACTGCCGATTCTTTATCGAACACTGAGATGGTCTGGTCGCGGCCATCTTCCTGCAGCTTGAAGTTCTCCTTCTTGAGCCCCGCA